>ENA-UPTB01000273-UPTB01000273.1-human-gut-metagenome-genome-assembly--contig:-NODE-273-length-57245-cov-8.719686_pt1 | contig 57245 bp, 39 predicted proteins | sample MGYA00250046_ERZ773369 | MGnify/ENA primary metagenome ERZ773369 (study PRJEB29103, sample SAMN06111938) | human gut metagenome | biome: human gut; feature: ankylosing spondylitis patient; material... | reverse complement strand
AAATCGGGGTGCTGAAGGAATAACTTGCGTGCCGTAGTTCCCTTTAGCTTTTTAACGGCGTCCGAAACAGCTTTCGAGGGAGGTATGCTGACGAACAGATGAATGTGATCCGGCTGAATTTCCAGACTCAGAATCACCCAGCCGTTTTCGTTGCACACTTCCGTCAGAAGAAGGCGCAAAGAGTCGGCAACAGCTCCCGTCAGTACTGATCTTCGGTACTTAGGACACCAAACCACATGGTAAGCTGTTTGGTAAACACAATTCCGATTAAAAACTAATTCCAACATGGACACATATTATCAATTTTTAGAGCCGCGATTCCTCCCGCGGCTAAAGCCGCAGATTTCCTCGCGGATTTATATGAAAAGCAGTTCACGAACGATGACTTACAGGTAGTCTGCGAGGACTCGACGGAGACCTCCTCCAAAGAACTTTTTGCTCGGCAAGAGCGCTTTGCTCCGTCAGATCAAACCTTCAACATAAACGGCGTAGTCCTGATCCCTGAGAAATTCCTTTTCGGTATGAAGTCTGCTGTTATCGGCGTACTTAACGATGCGAAATCAGAAGAAAGAGCTCACGACGGCTCGACTCCATCCTCCTTTCGTCAGCCCTGCAAAGGCAGCTTGATGTCTCCGGCAGTAGAATCCTCGCACCTAGTTTCGGAAACACCATGTCGCTCGCCTGCGCTCCCATTCATTCACTACGACGCACTTTCTTTGCCGTCGCCTGTACGCTCGTCGGATCCTTAGCCTCCCTCAACTCTTTCGCCTGGGACTTGACAATTCTGCACGCCAACGACGTCCATTCGGCGGCGGCCGGCGTCAATGACCGCGGGCCCGTTTACGACGACACCAACGCAGTGGGCGGTCTTGCACGCGTTACGGCATTTGTAGCCGACGAGAAAGCAAAGGCGAAGGTCCAGGGCAAAGGCGTGCTGGCGCTTGATGCCGGCGACTTTTGGCAGGGGACTCACTTTTTCAGAACGGGCGGCATGCCTTGGGCAAGGGCAGCTATGCGCCAAATGCCCTGGGACGCGGTGACACTCGGCAACCACGAATTCGACTTGGGATGCGAAACGCTTGCTCAATACGTAAAGGGCCTGCCCTTCCCGGTTCTCGCCGCGAATCTTAAAAAGAATCCCGCCTGCCCTCTCTCGACAGTCCCGCTTCCGTCAACCGTCGTGAAAGACCTCAGCGGCGTCAAAGTCGGCATCATCGGTCTGGCCAACGACGAAGGAAAGGATATTTCCGAAGCCTGCCCCAACACGGATTTTGCCAACCGTACCAAGGCGCTTGAGCGTGCCGCGGCGGAACTGGAAAAAGCGGGCGTCACGCACATCATCGCGGTGACGCATGTGGGCTACGAAGCCGATCAGGCGCTTGCCCGCGCTGTGCCTGCTATCGATGTGATCGTCGGAGGCCACACCCACAGCGTTCTCGGTGTTCATCCGCATTCGGAAGGTCCTTACCCGACGGTCATCGCGCATGACGACGGCTCAAAGACGCTCGTGGTACAGGCGGGGCGCTCGACACGCTATCTCGGACGGCTCACGGTTTCTTTTGACGACGCGGGCCGCATCGTGCAGTTCCGGGGAGATCTCGAAGAACTCGTACCGAGCCTTCGTCGCGACGAAGCGATGCACGAATTCGTTGTCCAGTCGATTGAGGCCATTCGCGCCGATCAGGAGCGTTTCGTGGGCGTCAACACGTCAACGCTTCCCGACGGGCTCGATCCCTGTCGTGAAGGCGACTGCCTCTCGGGAATGGCGACAGCCGATGCGTTTCTCGCCTGGGGCCGCTCTCGAGGTGCAGTCGCGGCGATTTTAAACGGCGGTGCCGTACGAGCTGCCATGCCCATCGGCCCCGTCACCCACGCCGATCTGCTCGATATTCACCCCTTCGGGAACCGTATTCAGGTGGCCGACGTCTCGGGCGCAGTACTCCGGGAGGCGCTTGAACACGGTCTCTCAGAGCCCGACGTGATCGGCCCAAAACTCCTGCAGACAGCGGGGCTTCGCTATCGAATCAATCCTGCGGCCCCCGTGGGCAAACGCATCATGTCCGCTGAAATACGCACGAAAGAAGGAATCTGGGCGCCGATTGTGCCTGAGAATGTCTATCGCATCGTTACGATCGCCTACCTTCTCGGTGGGGGCGACCATTTCTCGATGCTCGGACAACACGCCAAGATATTGGAAACCGGCCCTCTCGAAGTCGACGTTCTTGAAGCCTATCTTCGTGAAAAAAAGGACCAGGACAATAATCTGCCCACACCCGCAACCGGGCGGATCGTCGGCATGCCCGTCCATTGATGGTTGGGCTGGATCAAAGGCTCCCGGTTCCTTTCACGTAGGAAAATGACCGCTTGAACCGGATTCCGAAAAGCTGTGAATTCGCCAACCGGACAACGAAAGACGATAGTTTTGTGCAAGACCAAGCCGACTGCGCGTTTGTTGCCGAAGGCTAGTGACGGACTTCGCAAATTCGCCTCCGGCTTTGGTAACGTATATTTTTGAAATGACGCTCTATGAGCTTGTCATTTTCTTTTTTTCAAACTTCGATTAAGTTAGCCAGGTCCAAATAGGAATTGCAAACAGAGCACAGAACGTCGAGAACCACAGCAATAATATGACATTTTCAGTAGAGTCATCATCGTCACACAGTGTCAGTGGTAAAAGTCAAAAAGATATAAGTGACATTGGTATCACCATCACAATAACCCATAGAATAATCCAACACAGGATGTCAAATAAGAAATTTATCATCTAAATATCAGACCTCGATAAACCCTTTAAAACACCCTCACCCGTCACTTGCTTTTATCTCAAAAATAAATATTTTTTTGGGATGACGTCCTATATTCTGCCATTTGAGTTCTATCTTTTTGAATAAAACTCACTCCAACCAGTTAAAAATCAGAAGTCCAATTATTGTGTCAACAATCAGAATGAAGTACGTTAGACACCCTATGCATTCCTCTGAGACATACTTACCACCTAACATCAAAGGAATCAAGCTCAGGACTGCAATTACCATGATTATCGCAATCCCCTTCCACCCAAAAACACAAAAAGTTATGATCCAAGTAATTAAACTCGACATTTAAATATCCCGCCCAGTTCACTTCGCATCTGACAAAAAATTCAAGGTTTTGTTTCCCTGCCACAATGTGCACTCATCACCAATCGCTGCCCTATTGCAGAAAATTTCTCATCACCAGTTAACTTTTTTGAGACTGATCTTCCGTTTTGGTGACAATTTTGACTGCATCCTCAACTTTTCTGATTAAATCAATATCGCAGAATTCCTTGGTGACAGCCATTTGAATATTTGTCTCGTCCGAAGTCAAGAGATCAAGGAACGTTCCGAGAAAATTGTTGAAAGACTTATCGTCGAACTTAAGATCCACCATCAACGAATAATCCGTGCAGAATTCGCCATATTTCTCCAGTAACTCTCTGTTCTTTTTGTTTTGAATATTTTGGAGAGCAGCATCAATTTCAGCATTGCGCGGCACAGCACCCAACCATCGTTGAGACGAATAAATTTGTTTTGAGCTGATGGTGCTTTTTTTCCTGCCGATTGAAATCTGAAAACTCCAATCTTTGGAAAAATCGTGCTTCGTCAATCGCTCGACAAGTTCTTTTGCATCCGACGAATCCACCACGAGGCCGTCAATCACACAGCCGTTCCTGTCCCGCACAACCGGCGTTCTGCTTCCCGTTAGACCAGTCTTTGAAGCCAACGCAATCAGAGCCATGATGCGACGCAGACCGATTTCCGGCATTTTGGTCCAGTAAGGAAACACTTCCTTTTCACGGGTCGTGAAATGAATAACTGACATACAACCACCTTTCTGTGCTGGTACTTGTTGCCCATCGTAAAGGCGGGTGCGTCATCGACTGACGCGTACGTGATGGCCGCAATGCTCACTGTTCGTTTTGGACCATGTTCGTACGTCAGGTCGCCGATTGGTTTGCGCTTGTCGCGGTTATGGAGCGTTATCTGCCAAGGCGATTCATAAATTTTTTCAACCCCATTTGACAGATTTAACCTTTCGGTTATAATGCGGCTTCCTTTGAAGGCCTTACGGCTTTTGCTCGGTCCTCTCTACCAATAGAGGGCCGAGCTTTTTTCATTTTCCGCCTGCACAAAAATACTCCGGCTACGAGCCCAACCAATCGTGCTCGGCAAACGATGCGATGTAGTCAGCCCAAAAACGGTCCGTTTCCACCGTACACAAGCGCTTGGCAAGCTGCGCCTGCTGATTCGCTGTCGCTCGTGCATACGAAGCCAGCCAAAGCAGCTTTGCTGACGGATTGTCGTAAAGTTGTGTCGCTTTCTGATCCGTCGTCTTATTGCTGTTTTCCACGTTTTCCGAGGCGTTGATCAGTGCCAGATTGGCAAAATGGTGCAGTACCGTTCTGTCTTGGATGCTCGGAGTTTCCTGAGCAATCCAATGCTCGATCTGAGAGCGCGAAACAATCCGCATTGTCTCGGCTTTGCTCGCGAACTGTTTGCGGAAATTCTTCAGCGGATCGTCTGACGACTTTTCTACATTCAGATCCCGGATGAGCTCGACGTGTTGAGGATGATCGAGCATTTGGGCCAAATAAGAAAAGCTCGTCCCCTTTTGCTTTGAATCCACCCACAGCAGCCAGTCGGTGAAAAAAAGCTTCCAACGCACGCCGTTTTCGGTATACCGCCAAGCGGCAAATGTTTCGTCCTGCTTGTCATACTGTCCGACAGACTCAAAAGCTTTCCCTACGGCCTCAATCAACTTGACCTCGTCTTCATTGGCTCCGAGTTTCAGTACGTTTGCCGTCATCTTGCCCGCAGCGTTCGGATTCAAAAACCGTTCCAGTCCCCATAGAATCAGACGCAAATAGCCGTGTTTAAAACCTTTGCCCTTGCCGAAGCTTTTTTCCACTTTGTCAGCCAACTCCTGCGCCGATGAGGCTCCTGAAAGCAAAGCTTGCGCGCTCTTAGGAAGGCAATTGACCGGACAAAGATCCTGGACGGCGGTGTGAACCAGCGACAGAAGCCAATACTGTCCGGAGTACTGGTAGCCGTTAGCGGCATAGAAAGTGTCGAGCAACAAGGCAAAGGGCGACTTGTTTTTGCTCTCAGCAGCCAGAAGTTCGTCTGCTTGGCGCGCCACCATCGCGGCAATCCAAAGGATCGTCATGAAGCTCCAGACGTCTTTGCGTCGTTCCTGATCGTCGAGCTTGGCGTTTTCGTTCTTGACGTCTTTACCGACAACGATGCGATCGTGCAGGCCGCGGTAGTCAGATTCGCCCGGTCTCGGACGAATATTGAGTGTCTCGAACTTTTCATCGTCTGCGCCTTTGAGCGAACGGAAAACCTCATTGGCGATCACAAAGAGATTCTCGAAGTCAACGACAAAACGGCGTTCCACAGAACTTTCGGCGGTTTCCGCGTCTGTTTTGCTTTGCTCTTGCGACTTCGTTTTCGTGCTGAAGGCGTTCCCGACGATCTCGAAAAATTTCGTGCCGCCTTCCCGCCGATCGGTTCTTGAAACTTTCGAACTTCCCCCGAGTACGTCACTCATGTTCTTAACGATGTCTTCGACACAGAGCTGCGGATCGGAACGAAGCAAGGCGGCAATACCGCTCCAGAGACGGTCAAAGGCGATGCGCTCGGCGTCGTTCGCATCCTTGAGACATTCCACAAGCGTAGCCTTGGCGATGTCAATGGAGCGCAATGCCTGTCCGCGCATGTTAACAATCTCAAACATGGCAGGACCTTCATAAGGGTTGGCGTCGTCGATGGGCAGAATCACACGCAAAACGCAAACGCTCTTGCGAATGCAGTCGGCAAATTTTTCAAACGGCGTTAACCCCTCTTCGTCCGAAAAAATCAAACCGTCTTTTGCGGCGCCGTTGATCTTAAGGCAAACGGACGAGAGTATCGCCTGACTGATTTTGGGGCGGATGTCCTGCGTCAGATTTTCGTACTGGCGAATAACCGAAGGCCTCCATCCGAAGTCGTCCTCTCTCACCGTATATTCCGAATCATCAGCATGCGCCTTTCGTTGATCGAGGATGGCCAAAATGATGTCAATGCTCGTCAGGCGCTGCTGGCCGTCCAAAACCTCGAGAGCCTCTCGCTGATGGCAAACGACCGTACCCAGAGAATAGCGGCAAGTCTTGTCTTTACTGTACCGAGCAAAGTGCGTGATGAGATCCTGAACAAGAACCTCAATTTGCTTGTCCGTCCAACAAAACGGACGCTGATAGGCCGGCACAACCAGAACCTTCTTATCGGCTTGCAGCTCGCCCACCGTGAACAAATCTGCATCAAAGGACGTACTCATTGTGCCTGCTCCTTGAACGCGATTGTCTCAACACGCGTTTCCTCATCAACGTATTCGCGGTATCGCTGTCGTCTGTCGCCAACCATAGCCCACGTGACTTCATCAGGGTGCGTAAGCCGTTCAAGCTCGCGACGGCACTCCGCCGGACTGTTGGTGCGGTACGGAATCGTGATGAGATTTTCGGTGGGCCGGTCCAACTTGAAAAAGGCAATCTGCCGAGCGCCCTGAAGCTGCCCGAACAAAAGGATTTGCTCCTTATCGTTGCGTTTCAATGGAACGCGCAGGCGCTTAAATAGCCGAATGTAGCACTGGACATAAACAAGAAAATCCATGTCCTTGTTGTAAGCATCGCGCAAGCGGTCGACATCATTTTCAAACGGGCGTTCAAGGTCCGGAGCAACTGTCGCAAAGCGATCGAGCCAGCAAACCGCAGCCTGAACGGCAATTTCGTGACTATTGTCGAAAAACGGTTTGTGGGCCAGCACCATGTCGTGGAACATGTTGCACACGTTCGCGCCGACATTTTCATCCGTCTTGGCTTTGGGGTCCTTGCTAAGACGTACCGTGCTGTAGAGCGCCTCCACAATGCGCTGATAGTATTCGAGCGTTTGGAAAAACGGCAGCCCGGGTGCGATGGGCGACATCAGATCGGGAAGAAACTTGGTCCCTGCTTCGGTCCCTTTGCCTGTCTGCGCGAGCTTCTCGTCGACAACGAGATTGCCCCGATAAGTGCCGTGAATGCCCTTGAGCTTTTCAACGTTGGATGTGTCCCAATGCATCCAATAGGCCACACCCCAGCGAATCAACAGCAAAGAGATGACGGTCGTTCTGAAGCGCAAGTAGCGCGCGTCGTCACCTGTCAGCTTTTCCCAAATTCCCTTAATTTCTGTGAGCGTCTCTTTGCGTTTTGCTTCAGAATTTTCAACCGACAGTGCTATGCGCAAGTGATAGGCCTTGAGCATGTCGATGAGCTCCATTTCCTTACCGCGGTTGTTTTCGCATTGGAAAAAGAGCTCGGCTTCGTAACGACTCTCGATGATGCGCACGGCAAAGACGCCGTTTGTAAGCGCGTACTTCAAACGCTTGTACTCGTCGGTGAAAAACTGAATCACGTAGTCCGGAACGTCGGATTGGCCTTCATTATTTGACTCTTGCTCGCCTCCGGCGAGTTGCGTCGCTTCATGAATGAGCTTTCTGACGCGCAGGTAATCGGCAAACTGCTCTCGGTAGATGGAAGCAATATGCTCTTGCGTCTGTGGCTGGCGGTATTCGTATTGAGGTTGCCATTTGTTCTCATGCCAGTCTTGGTCGCTCGATAGCGTTTTGATCGTTTCGATCAATTCGTCGCGCAAGTATTTGACTTTGTTGATGCCGTCGGTGACGTCCAAAAGCGCTTTGATGAGAATCAGAAAGCTCGTCAAGCGCTGCTGGCCGTCAATGAGCTCGAGCTTGCCGTCGTGAGCGTGAAAACAGATCGTACCGTAGTAGTACTGTGCGCTTTCGTCGTAGGACTTTGTCCCGGGGTTGTAGCGGAAGCTATCGAGGTCTTCGAGAAGTTTGCGGACTTCGCTGATTGACCAGCGATACGGGCGTTGGTACGGAGGGATATCGACGGGCGGTTTGCCCGTATGAAAGCTGCGGGTAAGGACCTCGCCAAGCGAGTATTGATATATTTGATCGATACTCATGGGTTTTCACCACAAAATGAGAAGCTGATTCGAAACGAATACGTGCAATCTTAGAAGATTCGAGGGTGGTGGCAAAGACAAATTAGGTTGCAGGCATTGAGAAGAGCTGAGTTGGCATCTAATTACGTTAGACTGTAGATGTAGTGGAAAAGATCGTCTTCAGTGATCGACTCACCAGTATGGGGTGTTTGGGAGTGCGGTAGTGCTTCTTGAGAGAAACCACTGGGCATTTTGCATTAATCACCGAAGTCGAGCTTTCCGCCTCTCGCCCTAGATTGTTCCTCTGTCAACCAGCGTGAGAAGCACTGATTTTTTTCTAGAAAATCTAAACAAGGCATGTGATTAACTATTAAGTCAAGAGCCCACGCTAGATAAACAAATGAGCAAATTCTCCGTTGTATTTATTGGAAAAATAGTCACATTTGATATACGTGGTTATTCCAAAATCGGTAAATATTTAAACTTTGCGAAAGAACGAGCAATACATAGATTTAAACAAGTTACTATAATTAAATCCTTCTGATTTTCTACATTTTTTTCAAAATTAACGCCTTATGAGCGTATCCAAAAAAGTTTGTATTCATAGATCGAATCAATAAGCTTCTCTCAGCCTCTTTGTTATAATAATTTAATACTATTTTTTCATATTACACCTCCAAGCAACTGAACCACTTGCCTAAACCCAAATATCACGATTTGTGCATATTTCCAATGAAAATTTTTGAAGATTGCCTTTTCACTTGTTTTCTTGCCATCGATTTTACATGAAACGCGAATAAGAATCAGCGAGAAGTCGTTTTGGCCGTTAACCTATAAAGAACTTACATCTTCATCTTTTAGAGATGTGTCAAGAGGCCTTGAAACAGGCATAAATATCTGGCCTATTAACAGTTCAACTGATAAGTTATCCAAAAATATTACTAAAGCAATCAATACCTACAATAACGACTCCGCTGAACACGCGGTCTTCAATGAATCGCTCTAGAAAGTACTGAGACAATACGCCCAGTGAATCGATTTGGAGCTCGCTAAAGCGTGCGTTCCTCATTGCCTGAAAAAGGTTTCACAGCCACGAAGCAGCTTTTGCCGACGTGGTCCACTGGATCCATGGCTATAATCACATTCCTACATTGCAATGAAGACGCCGCTTAAATACGAAGAGGATTTAGCATAGAGCAAGTCCGTCAAACTCAACGCTTAAGCGCTTCACGCCTATCTGCCCGGGTTGGCGAGTCCGGATTTCGCGCCACACCCCACTTCAAAGAGAAAAGGATCAAGACAATATGGCGCTCAAAGTTCGCATTTGATGGACACGTTGCTCGAATTCCGTCGGTATTTGTTAAATCCCCCTGTTTGATCACATCCAGCTCTTCCCCTTTATGTTCTTCCAACTCATTGAAAAGAAACGAGACCGCTGGTTTGAAGGCATCTCCGAAACGCATCCGGTCAAGGTTCTGATGCGATGCGGCACATCGCAACGGTAGATGCACTGCGCGACGCGCAGGTCGGCGCCGTAAAGACGTACCTCTTTCTGAAACTCGAATGTGGCGCTCGGCCGCTTTGGGAGCTCTTCAGCAGCGGCATCTTCAACACATCGGATCCCGAGCAGTCTTCTCGTTATCGCGAAAGCCGGGAGTACCTAAAAAGCCACTCCGGCGCGTTGGCACTCTGGGAATATGCAGGTCTGACGTCTTCGGACGGCAAGGAAGTTGCGCCAGCTCTGAAGAAGACCCTTGAAGAGTCGCCCTGGGAGATTGACGATGCAGCTGTGTGGCGCAATCTGTTCTACGGGGTCGGCTACACTGATTACCTGTTCAGCCTGCCGATGGGCGCCGGCAAGACCTTTCTCATGGCGGCCTTCATATACATCGACCTCTACTTTGCCCGGCTGGATCCTCAGGACAAGCGCTTTGCACACAACTTCATGGTGCTGGCGCCGTCAGGTCTGAAGTCGTCTATCGTTCCGAGCCTGCGGAAAATTCAGGATTTCGATCCGTCCTGGGTAATCCCGGAACCGGCAGCGAGCGAGCTGAAGAAATTGGTCTGCTTTGATGTGCTTGATGAGCAGAAGTCGGCGAAAAAAAGTAACCGTGTCAGGAATCCCAACGCCCAGAAAGTCAACCAGTTTCTCGCGACAAACATGACGGGCGGCATGGGCTACGTAGCAGTGACGAATGCGGAAAAGGTTATTCTTGATCGATTCTTTGACGGCGGCGAGCTTGGGCTCGACCAGACGGAGGAGGAACGCGTCAAGCTCGCCAACGAACTGCGAAGCTTGATCGGCAAGCTGCCGAATCTCTCGATCTTTATCGACGAAGTGCACCACGCCGCCGACAGCGAAATCAGGCTCCGGCAAGTCGTGACGCAGTGGGCTTCATCGACCGAAAACACTTTCGTGCAATCCATTGGCTTTTCCGGCACGCCCTATTTGGAAAAAGCCGAGACGATCCTGATTACAGACAAGCTGAAGCTTAAGTCGAACGAACTCTCCAATATCGTCTTTCACTACCCGCTCATCAAGGGGCTGGGAAACTTCCTGAAGGTTCCTCGCGTGCAAGTCTCCTCATCAACTTCATCCGAGGCGATCATCACGGAGGGCGTGAAGGAGTTTCTCGAGAACTACGGCAAAGTTGTCTACCGGGGTGACCTTTGCGCCAAGTTGGCAATCTATTGCGGTCAGATTGAAACTCTTGAAGAGCGCGTTGCGCCACTGGTATCCAAGCTTCTCGCCGACGCGGGCTACGACCCTACGGTTGTGATGCTCAAATTTCATCGTGGAAACAAAACGTACCCGCAACCTGAAGGGGCAGACTGCGCATTTGCCGTGCTTGACACGCCTGTGAGCAAAGTTCGAGTCATCCTCCTCGCCCAAATCGGTAAGGAGGGCTGGGATTGCCGCAGTCTCGCGGGCGTCATCCTGCCGCATCAAGGCGTATGCCCGAACAACATGGTGCTACAGACGAGCTGCCGATGCCTGCGCCAGACCGAGCGAGGCAAGCAGGAAGCCGCCCTCATATGGCTTAATAGATTCAATGCCGACAAGCTCAATCGGCAGCTGGAGCAACTGCAGGATTCGAGTCTGGACGAATTTGGAAGCGCTAAACCCAAGGAACGCCAAGTTGTGAAGCGCTACAACCGCACGTCTGTTCAACAGGTACCGCCAATTGACTATTACCAGCTCCATGTGAGTTACGAAACCTTTAGCGAAGAGCAAGTGCCCGTCGCGAAACGCCTGCTCGCCGACGGCATTGTCGTCAGAACGCAAAAGTCTGTCATCACAACGCAGGACTTCGAAGGCCGTTTGCAGGGGATCGAAGATCGTCTGGACGCATCGGAGGAAGAGACCCTCTCTTTCTTCGGCTGGCTTAATCGCATCGCTAAGGAATCCATGGGGAACCTCAGCATTGAGACGATCCTGCAGCATCAGGATTCGCTACGTCGCATCTACAGCTGCATTTCGCATTCGGCTGAGGAGGGTACACGTCTCAGGAGCGAAATCGACCAAGATGCCGTCCGAGCCAATATTCGTCGTGCTTTCTACGCCAAGCGATCCTTTAAACCTAAGGCCTCATGGGAGCTATGCCGAGCCGAGCTGGTCGACTGCAGCCGTTGGAAAGAAGAGTTCAGTCCAGAAAGCCTTGAGAACATCATCCCTGGCGCCAAGAGCGTCGAAGAGATTCGTCTTTGGGATGAGAACCGACAGGAGCCGGTCGTCGATGAGAGACTTGATGCGATGATCCGGGAGTCGCAGGAAGCTGGAGTCATCTCTGCTGAACAAGCTGAAGCCATGCGTGCGTCCATGCTACTGCCAGCGGCTAAGAACATGACGGATCCTCACCCGGAACGCAGCCAGACGTATCACTATGCGCCCTATCGATTCGACAGCGCTTTGGAAAAGGACTGGTTCCGTATTGCCCTTGCTGTTTTGAACGACTTTCCGCATCTCAAGGTTTATTTCAACGGTGATGACACGATCACGGGCTTCAGAATTCGCTGCTTCAAGCAGGAAAACGACCGCTGGAAAAATCTCGGCGAGTATGTACCTGACTTTGTGGTGATCAAGCAAAAGACTGACGGAAGCGTTGAAAAGATTTTGATTGTAGAAACAAAAGGATCATTCTTGAAAGAACGATTCAACGACAGGCGAACATTTATGGAACACTTCTTCCCCGCCGAAAACAATAAGGAATTCTCAAGCAACCGCTTCGGGTTTCTTTATTTGGAAGACTCAGAAGATGAAGTTCAGCGGCAGAGAAAAACGCTGGAATCCGTGAAATCCTTCTTTGGTGAAGACTGAAAATGGCTGTGAAGTTCATTCCCTACTACCCCGATCCCGTGAACGGCCAGGCGTTACTGGACAATTTTGTACGTACAAAGCGGCTTCTTCGTTATCGTGATGCTGATCGTATAGAAGAACGTCTTGCACGCGGCATGCCGCTCTATGAAACCAAATGCATTGAAAAGGTAGGAGAGAACTCTGACGGCAACCTCGTTCTTCGAGGCGAATGCCTTTCTGCCTGCGCTTACTTGAAGGATAAAGGCATTAAGGTCGACCTCGTCTATATTGACCCGCCGTTTGCCAGCGGTGCTGACTACGCTAAAACGGTCTATCTTCGCAGAAATCCGAAGGTTGCAGATGCCATCAAAATTGCAGAAGCTGAGCTCGATATCGATGAGCTGAAATCTTTCGAAGAAAAGATGTACGGCGACATCTGGGACAAGGAGCGCTACCTCAACTGGATGTACGAGAACCTCTGCGCCATCAAATCAGTGATGAGTGATAATGCGTCAATTTATGTGCATTTGGATTGGCATATTGGACATTATGTAAAGATATTAATGGATGAAATTTTCGGCGAAGAAAATTTCCAGCGAGAAATTATATGGGACATCCAGGTGCTTTCTGGATTTAAAACCATTGCCCCTAATTGGATAAGAGGGCACGATGCCATCTTTTACTACTCAAAATCTGAAGATCGAATTTTCAACAAACTAATTCAACCCCATAAAAAAGATTATTTAGACTCCTTTGATAGACAGGATGCAGATGGCCGTTGGTTTATGATTGCACACGGCATTAAAAGATATCGAGATGAGGTTGAAAAAAAGGGGAAACCTTATGGAGATGTTTGGAATGACATCAAATCTTTTCAACAACAGCCTACAGCTGCTGAAAAAGTAAATTACGCAACACAAAAACCTTCTTCTCTCTTGGATCGTATTATCCGAGCTAGTAGCAACAAAGGCATGACCGTTGCTGATTTTTTTGGTGGGAGCGGCGTAACAGCTGCAGTTGCAGCGAAGCTTGGACGTCGTTTCATCCACGTTGATATTGGTGTGAACAGCATTCAAACAACACGAGATCGCTTAAAAGTAGCTTCCGCTCAATTTGAAGTCAGGGAAATTCAGGACGGGGTCTCTTTATATCGAAATCCGGCTCAGACTATGGACAAGCTAAAGTCGTTGATTCTTGGCTTGTGCAACGAGGACAAAGTCGATAAGTTCTGGGAAGGCTATTTCAACGATTCAAAGCTTGGCAAAATTCCGGTCTATCTGCCAAATTTGATGGATGGAACGACCCGGATCCTGGATTGTGTCCTGATGAATCGCATCATTAATGAAGCATTGCCGGATTTGCCTGAAGATACCAAGAAAGTCATCGTTTATTACATTGATATCGATGACATTGAATCGATTCGTCGCTTTATCCGAGAGCAAAATGACACTCTCATTCAGATTGAGCTCCGAGATTTGAAGGCCGTTCTTGATGAAGTAGTCGTTGAAGATAATGCCGTTGTATCCGTTAAAGAACAACAGAAAGATTTGTTCTCTAATTGGAGGGTTTCTGTGGATAGATTCTTCAGCGATCGAGTTTCAAAGAAGATCAATGAGATCAACGAAAAGGGGCGTCTCCAGATTCTTCAGCAGCAGGGCAAGGGCCGCAAGAAAGCTTTCAAAGAAATCACTCTCAGCGAAACGGGACTTGAGCTGATTGAATGGCTGAGCTTGGACATCGACTCCGCCGAGAAAGATGCCCCTTGGCACAGCTCTTCCGAGGTCTTCATCGACAAAGCGGGCTATGCCGTGGTCGATGGCAAGCCGACTGGGCAATTCTGGGACGGTACGATCTGCTGTACGCGCAAGCCGCTTCGTTTGAAGGTGCGTAACATCTGCGGTGATGAAACTATTTTCGTTTTGTAGCTCGCCGCGATTCAATTTGCCTGCTTGCACTCACTGCAGACAGGTGTCGCCGAAGTTTCAGCCCTGAGGTTGGATTTTCAGTCGAAAGCTCAACAACATAGCGCCCGAAGGAATCCTCTTTATTCATGTGGAGGAGGAATTCGGGCAAAAAACAAAATCTCGCGTTCCGAGTGGCGGGTGTGCAAGATCGCACAGAAACCCTTCTTTTCTAGACAAACAGAATCAAAGCAACGCCCACAATCAAGATACACACAAACATGAACATCGCGCTCAGATCAAACACCATTTGGGCGTCTGAACAAACGGATCTCAATAAGACCCACATAGCAACAGTCAAAAAAACAACCGCCCCCATTGCGGCAATTCCATACCATCCCCAGTGAACCAAAATGCAGAGGTAGATCAGTGTCTTCAACATACAATCTCCACGGCGCACTCAGGAATCCGATGGCAGCAACGCGTATATCGCCGTCGGCGTGATCGTTAGCAAAAACGCTGTTAAGAACCGCTCCGAATACTTCCTTTCCAGATCTAACGGCAAAGGAGATTCTGTGTTGGGTAGGTCAATTAGCAACTCTTCCGGCAACTTTTCCACCTTCACCAACGCTTGAATTCGTTCTACTTTACCGTCAACGTAGAATGAACGAGCAGGATCCCCTGACAGGTTGCCGTGTCCATCGTAGTAAACCTCTTCACCCCAGGTGGGATCCTCTTCTTCAGTGACGAAATAATCTTCGATCGTATCGCCAACTTGCAAAGGATCTCCGTAGCATTCGTAACCCCAGCCTGCGTAGTAAATCACCATCTTTTTTGCGGTGCGCCATTTTTCAAGGACTTTGAGATCGGTTACGGTCTTCGGCGTCATTTTCTAAGCCTTACACAACACTTCAGGAATGCGGCAGTCCGCATTTCCACTGTCGGACATTTTTCGTCTTCCAGGAAACCAACCCGTCGAGAAGTGCTCTGCCAAACACGACATTGCACTGGGATGTCATTTCCTTGAATCAGGTTCTATCATGACCAACGACAACGAGCGTCGCATCCAATTAATATCCATAACCCGTCTAAACCAAAATCGGTTCCCTACGGCTACGATTTGACAACGGTGTCCCCATGCTGACCTTGAAATCTCGGAAAGATCACGTAACGAGTTCCGATGTAACGGGCAAAAGCCCGTGGTCATTTATTTGTTTTGGCAAACCTCTGAGATAAAGTGAAGGCTCGTGCCTGTGAATTGCCTCGTACCCATTGAAGTCCATGCCCATCCGCTCCCACCGATACCAACTATTGGTTTCTCTTCTGACCGTCGCCCTGATTCCCATCTGTGTTCTAATCGGATACCAGAGTTGGCTTTTGCAGGCTGAAATTCGGAAAGCCGAGGAACACCAGTGCGTCTCCACGCAACAAATCGCCGATCAAATCGAGTCGTTTGTAGAAATGCATCGGCGAGGCATTGAGGCCGCCGCATTTCAAATTACGCAAAGCGGAGAACGAAGCAAAGAAAAGCTCGACGCCATTCTCGTTGCGCTCTACCGGCAGTTCCCCGGCTTCATCAATATGTATTTCGCCGACAAGCGTGCAACGACGCTTGCTTTTCACCCTGAGTTCAATGCTCGCGGTGAATCCATGGTGGGCGCCGACTTCAGTTTTCGGGAGCACTTCAAAAATTTGCTGAAAGAGCCACGAACCTACATCTCCCCTGTTCTCAAAGGAATCGGTGGAACGGAAAAGCTCCTTTGCACAATCGTTGCCCCCTATTTCGACAAATCAGGCAACTTTGACGGCTTTGTATTGGGTGCTTTGGATCTGGAAAAGATCGGCACCATCATTGAACGCGCCGGACTCGATAAAAACATCTACGCCGTCGTAACTGACGATCGAGGGCATGCCATTTACGCCCCCGGGTGGTCCGCTTTAAACCATCCCGAAGCTCTGGACATCAAAGCTGTCTCGCAGGCAAATCCCGTCCCCGGTCAGATCCGACTGATACGGCACGACTCTTCGCTGACAAAGCAACCTGTTGTCACCACGGCAGCCGTTTTGACGTCACCGTCCTGGTACGTCTGGTTGAGCATTCCTCAGGCTGAAGAAAATGCGATTTTTCACCAATGGCTCGTATCAAGTGCGGCCTTGGTGTTTATCGTGATCCTTCTTGTCGTACTTATCTCCAACACGATCTCAGGCAAACTCGCGCTGGCAATTGAGGCTCTGGGAGCTAAAGCCGGATTCCTGCAACGTCATGAATACAGGAAGGCTCGCTCCGTAACGCTCTCACCAAGGGCGCCCACCGAAGTCAAAGCCCTTGCTCAAACGTTTGAAAGCATGGCCTACTCTATTGAACAGGCACAAACGGAACTGCTTGCGGCAAACACCCTGCTCGACAACCGCGTCAAGGAACGGACAGCTACGTTGGTCGCCGCCATTGACTCCATGCGTGACGGTTTCGGTTTGCTGAACCGTGACGGCAATTTCTCTTTGCTCAATCACCGTCTTCTCGAGTTTGTAAACCTTGAATCCCAAGTACAGACACTCACGCGTGAGGACTTCATTCGCGCCGTTCAAAAGAAAAACCCGGACAGCGTCGAAGCCGTCATCAAAATGCTCTCGGAACCCAACACCACATTTGCGTTGGTGGAATCCGACGACAAAGTTTGGTTACTGACTTCGTTTGCCGTCAAAGAAGAAAGTGCGCTCATCGGCATGGGTGTCGTCGTGCGTGACATTACCGAAGCCCACAAACTCGACGTGATGAAGAATTCTCTGATTTCCGTCGCCGCTCACGAATTCAAAACGCCTCTTGCTTCGCTTCGCATGCAGGCTGAAACGCTAGCCCGAAAAGACGTCGCTTGGACAAAGGAAATGCAGTCCGAACTGATCGACGGGCTGGTTGAAGACATCGATCGTTTGCAAACGCTTGTGCGCGACTGGCTCGACCTGTCTCGCATCGAAGCCGGAGCCATCGTTTTGCGCCGTCGTCTGATCAAAACCAGTACCGTTATTGAGGAAGCAAGAAGAGCGGCGGCACGGTCGGCTGATTTTGAATCTCACTTTGAAAAGGATGCGGCTGAAGTATTTGCTGATCCGGATCGTCTGCGGCAAATTCTCATCAATCTGTTTGCCAATGCCGTTCGCTACTGCGACACCACTCCAAGCATCAGCGTGCATGTCACTCGCAGCGGAACTCAGGTACGATTTGCCGTCAAAGACAACGGCATCGGCATTGCACCGGAATCTCAGGAAAAAATCTTTGAAAAATTCCATCAGATCGACATGTCGATGACCCGCAGAGCCGGCGGAACCGGCCTGGGTTTGACGATTTCCCGAGGCTTGGCTCGAGCTCACGGCGGAGACATTACCGTCGAAAGCAAGCCAAAGCACGGCAGCACATTCACAGTGAGCATTGAGGAGCAAAACTGACCATGTCCCAACCGCTTATTCTCGTTGCGGATGATGAACCGAAAATCCGTCGGTTGCTGTCGATCAATCTTGCAAGTCTCGGCTACGAAGTGATCTGTGCCGTTGACGGTCCAAGCGCTCTTCAGATGTTTGACGATCATCAGCCGGACCTGGTACTCCTGGACATCATGATGCCCGGACTCGACGGCTATGACGTTTTGACCCGCATTCGTCGAAAAAGCAACTGTGCCGTCATTTTGCTAACGGCCAAAGACCAGGTTGAAGACAAGATCCGCGCGTTCGATTTGGGAGCTGACGACTATCTGCCCAAACCCTTTGCGCTGGAGGAACTCTTCGGCCGCGTACGTGCCGTTCTAAGACGCCTGTCCACCACGCAAAAAGTGCCCGATCAGGAAATCGTCAACGGTTCCCTGAAACTCAATACCAAATCACGCCAAGTCTGGTTTGAAGACAAAGAAATCAAGCTTTCGGCCGTTGAATTCAGCATGCTGGAGTACTTTATGCGACACGTTAACTCCGTGCTGATTCACGAACAGATCATCGCGCATGTCTGGGGTAACGGCCAACAGCAGGATGTTCAATATCTGCGGGTTACGCTGGCTCGATTGCGCCAAAAACTTCGGGCGGCAGGTATGCAGGACGATTGCAGCATTGTCAGCCATTCCGGCATCGGTTATCGAATGGAAACGCTGCCCCAATAAACACGCGGCAACGAAAATACATTCTCGTTGCCGCGGTTTTGAGAGTGAGATGTCTGATCAGTGCATCACGGCACTTTGTACTTGAATTCGCGGTGGCAGTTGCTGTTGTTGCAGTCCAAACGCGAAGGCTGATGTTCGCGATGGCAAGCCACGCAGTCCGAGTACGTTGCATAGTGCAGCGAATCGTGCGGGTTGTAGTACTTCTTGTACTTACCGGCAGTCAGTTTGGCCACGTCTTCAGGTGTGCCGTGGCACGACGAGCAATCGGTCTTCGTCGGAGCCGTCGGCGCCTTCTCTCCATGGCAGGCTTCACACGAAACCCCTTTATGGAAAGGCTTCATCGTTTGAGCTGCGTTCACGCTTCCCGTCACCAACACGAGGGAAGCAGCCAGAGTCATGGCAATCAACGTTGTCTTTTTCATTTCGGTACTCCCTCAAGTCAAACGGCAGGCATCTGAGCGGCTTCGCGGCCGGCAATGCGGCCGAACACGGCGCAGTCGGACATTGAACAGCCGGTCACACGAACGGCACCATGCACACCGCCGGAGGCTTCGCCACAGACAAAGAGCCCCGGAATGATCTGATCGTCTTCAGCGCTGATCGCTCGCGTACGTGCGTCAATGGCAATGCCGCCCTGCGAGTAGTTGAATTTCGGGTAAACCGGGCAAGCGTAGAACGGACCTTTAAGAATCGGCACGGCGTGCGTCTTCTTAAAGTCTTTGCCAAAATCCTCGTCCTTGTTGTTCTTCAGGAAGCCGTTGTAACGATTGATCGTTTCGATCATTTCCTTCGCAGGAATCTTGAAGTGCTTGGCAAGCGCTTCCAAGGTGTCAAACTTCGGCATTTCGCCGTTGTTGAGAATGATGTTGAGCTTTTCGCGGTCATAGAGCGTTGCAAGACCCGCTTCGTCATAAATCAATGCCGGCCAATCGCTGCCTGCGTTCACAGTATCGATGATCTTGTACGACAGGCCCATACGTGGTGCGCCTTCGTTAATGAAACGCTTGCCTGTACGCTGGTCAACCAGAATGCCCTTTTCAATGTCTTCAAAGCCGATTGAAATGGCAAAGCGAACATGTGCCAGGTGAATCGAGCGAGCCCCTGCCTTCATCATGAGCTTTAACGCACCGGCCGTGGCACCGCAGCTCACCGTAGACGGCACTTTGTTGTACTGCGGGAATTCGCGCTGACGGAATTCAAAGTCGCGAGAGAAGCCGCCGGTGGCAAACACCAGACCACGCTTGGCCTTGTAGAACTTCACGACGCCGGTTTTGTTCAGACGGTCATCCGCCTTGCTTTCCGGATCAAAAATGTAGGCTTCACGGACCTTAACGCCTACTGCTCGTCCCTTCTGATCGCGAATGATTTCGTCAACCTTGGTACGAAGCTGAAGGCTCGTGTTCTTGAGCTTCAGATAATGACGGTGCAACGGCTGGATCACGCTCAAACCGTTGTTGTAGAGCGGCTGGAAGCAACGCTTCACGGTGTGGCCTGCCACCTTGCGCAATTCTTCGTTGTACTGCGCCCCACGTTCTACAAGGAATTCGAAAGCCTCGTTGGATTGTTCGCACATGGTCTGCACCAGTTCAGGTACATTGAGGCGACCGCCCGCTTTGAGAACGTCTTTTACATACAGTTCAACACTGTCTTTGACGCCTTCCTTCTGTTGACGTTTGGTATTGCAAGCCGCAAACGTGCCGCCGCTGATTACGGATGAACCACCGGGAACAGCCATTTTTTCCAGAATGACGGTCTTGCGTCCCAGTTCGGCCGCGGTGATGCCTGCGCAATAGCCGGCCAAACCGCTGCCGACCACGATAACGTCAAATTCCTTATTCCACTTCGGTAATGCTTTGGCTGTTGTGGCAGCTTGCGCCATACCACCGACGCCGAGCGTCATGACGCCCGCAGCTCCGGTTTTCAGAAACGCCCTGCGTGAGCTCTGCAGTGTGCTCTGGGTCATCTTGTTCTCTCCTGTATTGATGTTGCAGGTCTTGATGAAAAAAGACCTCTACAAATCAAGTCTAGGAAGCAGAACTAACAAATTCGTTACGCAGTCAAAAGGAAGTCATTACAAAAAAATTACCACTATCTTTCCATTTTGCCTTTCTCGGAACTATATGTTTGTTGCAATTTTCACGGGCTTTGTAACGGTCGCGTCTCGTTAGAATCAAAGCAGGTAGTACTTTTTCGAGAGGTCGCTCATGCTCAACCGTCGTCTGAATCTGGCTCTCGCATTTTCATCTGCGTTGCTTCTTGCCGGCTGCGCCAGCTCTCCCGAACGCTCGGAGTTCGTCGAGATTGGAAACAACACTTACACGGTCAGCGCCTCGAGCGACTCCACCGATAACGGCGGCATTGTTCGTGTTGAACTGATCAAACAAGCTCAGGAATTCTGTGCGGACAAGGATCTCAAATTCCGTTTGCTCAAGTCTCGCTTCAATGACGGCAATGCGGACAAGAGCGCTACGGCCACCATTGACTTTGTTTGTGAATCACCTACGACTGCTGCAGCCAATCAACCTGTGCAACAGGTTCCCGTGACCGAAGTCCCCTCCGCCAAAGTTCCTTCGGTTCTAGTGCCATCAGCTAAAAAGCGTTAAACAACACAAGCTGATCAACGACAAACGAAACCGCAAGCGTTCTGCCATCCACGTCAAGCGCAAGCGGTTTCTTTTTGAGATCAATTAACCTTGACAGGTCATACCACTTCGTTGTCGGACACGGCGAAAGATAATCGCGCCGCATCGCTCACGCCTCAGAACTCTTGGCGCTTGCCAGTGTCACCACCTTTCCTCTGAATTTCTCGTTCAGCACTTCAATTGAAGCTTAAATCCGCTCGCGGCTAAGTAAGTTTCTGATTTAGCCGCAAACTCAACAAGGATACAAACTTCGGCTTGTTGATATTTTTGAGCTGGAAGTTGTATCTCCTCAACGAATCAATTCCACTTTCCGGATTCAAAAAACGGCTCAAAGTTCTAAACCCACTTTGGTGCCTCGTTTCCTTTTTCTTCCTCATTCACGTAAACCAGGGAGTTAATCCTCTATAGCCACTGCATGTCTGCGGGAGTAGCATATTACGCAGAAGGCTTAATAAGCCCAATCAAGTTCGTCACTGAGGAGAGGTAAAGATGAGCTTTACATTGAAAAAGATAGTTCTTCCCGTAACAATGGCTTTTTGTGCCATCAGCGCGTCTGCAGCGACCTACACTCAGACGGTTCCGGGCCACAACGGCCCGATGACTGTTAAGGTCGCAATCGACAGCGGCAAGATTACGGCAGTCGAAGTTGTGAAACACAACGAAACGCCCGGAGTCGGTACCAAGGCAATTGACACATTGCCGGCAAAGATCGTAAAGGCCAACTCAACCAAGGTGGACGCCGTCACCGGTGCCAGTGTCTCTTCCAAGGGCATTTTGATGGCTGTCAACCAGGCCCTGGATGCCTCCCAGGGTAAGAAGGTCGGCAAAGCACAATTTAAACCGGGTACATACAAAGCCCAGGTGTACGGCAACAACGGTTACCTCAATGTCGAAGTCACGGTTAGCAAAGACAAAATCACCGACATCAAGGTTCCCGGCCACACAGAAACCGATCTGATGGGTGGCATGACCATTCGCACAATGACCAAAGACATCCTTGATTATCAGACCGTCAATGTGGATGCTGTTTCCGGCGCGACGGTCACGAGCGGCGCATTCAAACAGGCTGTTATTGCCGCATTGGAAAAAACCGGCGTCAATCTGGCTGCGCTGCAGACCCCCGTCCCCGTCAAGATCAAGAAGTTCAACGGTACGAAGACCGAAAGTTATGACCTTGTCATCGTCGGTTCCGGTGGTGCAGGTCTGTCAGCTGCGGTAACTGCGGCCGAAGCAGGCAAATACAACATCGTTGTGCTGGAAAAGATGCCTGTGATCGGCGGCAATACGCTTCGCTGCGCCAGCGCTTTCAATGCCGCTGATCCAGAACGTCAAAAACTGCTTCCGATGACGGACACCCTCAAGGATGCCGTCGTTAAGGCCATCAACGAAAAACCGGCCAACGCTGATCACGCCAAACTGATGGCCGACGTTAAGGCCAAGTACGAAGCGTATTTGAAGAGCGGCAGCAAGACGCTTTTTGACTGCCCCGAATGGCATGCCTTGCAGACCTACAACGGCGGCGACAAGGTGGGACATATTCCCCTGATTCGTACCTATGCCGAAAATGTGCTTGAAACCCTCCACTGGATGCAAAAGCACGGTACGCCTGTGATGGATCGAGTCAGTCAAGGTGCCGGTGCTCTTTGGCAGCGTACACACCAAGTTGACGCGCCCGCCGGGACCGGACTCATTGAACCGTTACTCAAGGCCGCCAATAAGGAAGGCGTCAAGATCATCACCGGTATGCGTGCCCAGGAACTCATTTACCGCGATGGTGAAGTCGTGGGCGTCAAAGCCAGCGACAAGGTGGGCAATTCCTACGAGTTCAAGAGCAAATACGGCGTGATTCTCGCCACCGGCGGTTACAGCCAGAACAAGGAAATGCGCCAAAAATCTTCGCCCGTCTTGACGCCTGACATGGTTTCGACAAACCAGCCGGGTGCTACCGGCGACGGCATTGTCATGGCCACGAAGATCGGTGCCGATCTCACCGGCATGAATTACGTTCAGGTTTACCCGCTGGCAACGCCTGGTTCCGGTGCCTTGCAGGGACGTGCCCGCAAGATGTCCGGCCTTGACGACGTGATTGACGTGAATAAGAATGGCTTGCGCTTCGTGAAGGAAGACGCTCGCCGTGACGAGTTTGTGGCTGCCATTAAGAAACAGCCCGGTGCCTTGTGCTACGACATCAATGACTCGAGCATTGTCCAGGAATACAACTCGTTTGCAGAAAACGTCGAAACGCTTGTTAAGCTCGGTCGCATCTACAAGGACGACACGCTGGAAGGTCTGGCCAAGCAGCTTGGCATGCCGCCGGAAAATCTGAAGGCTACCGTTGAAGAGTTCAACAAGATGGTTGAAGCGAAGAACGATCCGAAGTTCGGCCGCAAGCTCTTCGACCGCAAGATCGAAAAGGCTCCGTTCTATGCAACACCTCGCGCACCGTCTATCCACCATACAATGGGCGGTTTGTATATCAATCCGAAGGCACAGGTGCTCGATAAGAAGGGCAACGTGATCAAAGGCTTGTATGCAGCCGGTGAAGTGACTGGCGGCGTTCACGGCAGCAACCGCTTGGGCGGCAATGCTACTGCCGATGTGTTGACGTTCGGACGTATTGCAGCTAAGACTGCTTTGGGTTTGAATAAGTAACGGTTCGCCCCTACTTCACTGCTCTTTTAGGTTTGGGGCAGGCTTCATGGCCTGCCCCAAACTGTCATCAGGAATCAATTACTTACTGCTTTGCTACCGACTCACTGCCTTCGATCCAGCAACTGATCCACCCCGACCAGATGCAAATAAGGATCCCGTGTAGCCATATCAAGCAACACATCGTCAAATCCCATGCGAGAAAAAATCCAATAGTGAAATACGGCATCCTCCGCAACCGGCAGTTGTTCGCATTTGGCCTGAAGGGAGCGCAACACTTTGATCCCGACTTTCTGATTGCGATACTTGCATTCAGCCACAAGACAATGCCGTCTTTCGTGATCGGCTCCAACCAAATCAATCTCCGTGCCGTTTCTCCACCATCGCCCCAGAGTCGTCACAGAAAACGGCAGCTTCTCGGAAAAGCGCAGTTGTGTCAGGTATTGACGACAGACCTGCTCGAAAGATTCGGCTGCGAAATCCGCAAAGCAAGGCTCTACGGTCGCTTTCCATTCTGAAAGGGCCTCTTGCCGCGTCATGATCAGACTCGGATTGTTGGCTAAAAACCGAAACCAGAATTTCACGTACGGATCGGCAATGCGATAGAGTCCTCGAGACACATTCCCCAACTCCCCCGGACCGGCAAAGACGGGTTATTCCTTCACAACCAAATCCATGTCTTCCAGTACGGACAAATATTTGGAAAGCGTTCGCGTATCCACCAAGCTCTTCTGCGCAATTTCGTTTCTTGACGTTGAACCGAAGGCAATCGTTTGAAGAATGGCGTTGTAGGTGGCAGGATCCCGAAATTCCTGCCTCAATGCCGATTGAACCTCGTCATTGAGCAAACCGTTGGATCTCATAATATTGGCGGCGAGATTTTCCGTCATTGAACGTTGTGGATTCACGCCCTGCCAGAAATACGGGATTCCGCCCAACACGGCGTAACCGCGAAAAACGTCATCCACAGAGTAAGAAGGCACAAATTCGGCGACCGTCTGAAAAGGAAGCGGACGAACTTTCATGACGGTTCTCGCTCGCCCGTAAAGAGGAATCTTTTCTCCCAAAACTTTTTTGGCGATAAAAGACACCGCGCTGCCGCAAAGCACCAGCAGAATGTTTTCTCGAGACAGCTCCTCGTCCCAAAGCACCTGAAGCTCGGAGAGTATGCTCGGGCGCTCCTTGGCAATGTATTGAAATTCGTCAATGACAATCACCTTGCGAGCCGGTGACGGCTGAGTCGCAAGTGCCCTGAGCGCCGAAGTCCATTCGAGATAGCGCAATTGCGGATTTCCGCAAAATGTTCCCACAGCCTGAGAAAAACGATCCAATTGGTACGGATCTTTCCATGCTTTCGCTGTGTAGAAAAAAGCAGGTTTTCCTTCACAGAATTTTTGAATAAGCGCCGTTTTTCCAATACGCCGATGGCCGTAAATAATTGCCATTTCGGCTATTCTGCTGTCATACGCATCCTGCAGTGATTCAAGTTCACCGACGCGACCATAGAAATCTGTGTCGCCCATCTTCTACTCCTGCGCCTACTATTTTATTTTCCTGATTTAACTATTAAAGATTATGTTCCGCCAGATCACAATCTGCCAGAACATAATCTTCACACTTTCCTATCGCTTCCCGACACGCTCAGATCTGCCGCAATTCAGTTCGCCTTGAGCAAATCATTCCTCTTCGTCGTCGGACAGGGTAAAAGGTAATCGCGCCTCATTGTCCAATTCGACGAACACTTGACACTTGCTGGTGTTACCACCTTGCCTGCAAACTTCTCGTTCAGAGACTCAATCGCAGCCTGAATCCTCTCCCGACGCTTTGAAAACGCAATCTGAAGCGTCATCGACCGGAATCCGTCAACTCCTGTTCAGCGTTCTTATTAGCTCATCCGCGCGAACCAACGTGACAGACCTCACTGCCTTGCCGCAAATTATGTTCGAATATCTTGAACCTTAGTTCAATGACAAATGGATGGAAAGTGAAATAATGAAATTTTCAACCTTGGAGACAGGACATGCTTTCTCGCCGGATTTTCCTTGGCAGTGCAGCCGCATCGGCCGCCGTAGCTTCCGTACCGAATGTATTTGCTTCGCAATCCAATTTCGATATGAAGCAATTTGCAAACGAAGTCGCCGAACTGGTTTCCATTGATTCGCCTTCCGGGCATGAAATTGGCGTTAACAAAGTTATCGATATTTTCGCCAAACGCTTTGAATCGATCGGTTGGCACGTAAGCAAACACCACTGCGACGGACGAGGCAATGCTTTGGTCGCAACCAATCGTAAAAGTCCTGATGTGTACGATGTGGTGCTGTGTGCTCACGCCGATACCGTCCAACCGGTCGGAAATGCCGCGAAATATCCATTCCGTTTGGAGGGAACCAGAGCCTACGGCGCCGGCGTCGGAGATGACAAAAGTTCTCTCAATGCGGTTTGGTGGATCTGCAAAGACCTCCCCAAGTCTGTGACTGACAAACTCAGTCTGGCAGTTATCATCAATCCCGGCGAAGAAAAAGGCTCGGACTCTTCTCGTGCCTTCATGGCTGAGCAAGCGAAAAAAACAAAAATGGCCCTCGTTTACGAACCGGGTCGAGCGGAAGTGCCGGGCGGCGGCTTCGTTAAGGTTCGAAAAGGCGCCAATTTTTTGACCATCAAATTCCACGGTGTCGCAGCACATGCCGGCAACAACCCCGAAGCCGGTCGTAACGCAATCTATGCCATGGCGCTGGCAATTCCCCAAATAACAGCCATTGCCAAAAAGTACCCCAATGTCACGCTGAATGCCGACGTGACGAAAGGCGGCACCGCCCCCAACACGATTGCAGAATACGCCGAAGTCGTCTTTGACTTGCGATTTGCAGACAACAAGAGCCGCCAGCATGTTCTGGCCGATATTCGAGCTCTGTGCGACAAAGGCTTTATGGAAGGCGTCAAGAGCGAACTGGTGCCGCCTAAGGACGTATCGGCACTTGAAGAAACGGAAGCTTCAAGAAAACTGATGGCCGTCGTCGATCAAGCCGCACAAGAACTCGGTCAAAACAAACCACAGTGGCTCACAGTCGGCGGCGCTTCCGACGGCAACAAATTCTCGGCCCAAGGTGCCGCTGTAGTTTGCGCCATGGGCGTTGTCAGTGGCAATCTGCATCATCCGAGCAAGGAATGGTCCGATCTGTCGACTGCTTCGCGGCGCATCGCATTGTCAAAACGTACGCTGGAACTGTTGGCTAAACAGAAATAGCAAATCATTCACTGACAGCAAGGCTCGAATTCTTTTCGCACGGAATTCGAGCCTTGTATCTTTTGCGACATATCCGGTACACACAAACGGAATCTTCCTCAGCTGTCGACAGTTTTAGGCAAAAAACAAAAAACTGTCTACTTATTCAGTCACACCGCGGAAAACTGTCAACCAATTTCAGGCAAGGACAGAGACCTGCATATATGCATCAAAATCCTGGGAATTTGATGCATGCACGCATGCTATTCCTAGGAATTTGATGCATGGACGCATGCTATTTCTCGGAATTTGATGCATTTTTACACCAAATACCCTGCACTGAGATGAGCAAAAACTCTGGAGAAGAAAGGATGCAACGAATTGCCATGGACAAGCTTGATGCCGCAGTTCGTACAAAAGCATTATGAACTGATGCTTCCGGCTTTGGAAAAGCAAAAAGCGGGCTTTTCGAGCAATGTCACGCAGTGAAGCGGTGAGTGGTCCTGTTCATTGAGCGGCAGACCGTCTCTTCCCGACACGCTCAGATCTGCCGCAATTCAGTTGGCCCTGAGCAAATCATTCCACTTCGTCGTCGGACAGGGTGATAAATACTCTCGCCGCATCGCCCACTCCGCAGAACACTTGGCACTTGCGAGCGTCACCACCTTGCCGCCAAACTTCTCGTTCAGGGCCTCAATCGAGGCCTGAATCCTCTCTCGGCGTTTCAGAACCTCGATCTCATCCGTGTCGAAAAGCGTTGTCGGAACCAACGAGTGTTCAGCCGGCACCAGGTCGGCAAGCATGACACCCGCTTTCTTATACCCGTATCCTTCCTTGAAAAAGGCTCGCACCAGATCGTGTGCAGCCCGGGTAAGCGTGATCACATCCGCGCACGCGTGCTGCAACGGTCTGTATTCGACGACTGCGTGATAACGGCCGTTGGCTTTGAATGGATCCGTATGAAACATCACTCCGACCGTTTTGGCGGCGCAGCCCTGCTTACGCAACACATTGACGGCTTCGGCCATGTGAACTGATACGGCCGCAAGAATGGCGTCCATGTCGCTGCACGTCACGGCAAAGCTACGTGTCCGAACAATCTGTTGCCGCGGCTGCGGATGATCTTCCAAAGGAATGCACGAGACGCCAAGAATCTCTCTGTGCGTTCGTTCAAGTACGACCGTGAAGCGCCTGCGAATGAGTGAAGCGTCCATCCGGGCAAAATCAAGCACCGTCTTCACACCCATGGCTTCCAATCTCTCGCGGTTTCTGGAGCCGATTCCCCAGATTTCCTTGATCGGCGTAATCGCCATGGCTTTGTGTTGACGTTCCGGCGTCAACTCCAGCCAATTGACAACGCCGTTAAAAACCGGATAGGTCTTGGCAAAGTGGTCGCATAGTTTGGCAAGCGTCTTGGTGGGGGCAATCCCTGCGCACGTCGGAATGCCGACCCACTTGTAGACGCGCTGCCGTATGGATTGCACCAACGCGGTCAATCGCACCGGATCCCCGTCTTCAACCCCCGTCAAATCCCCGAACACTTCGTCGATGGAATACGACTCCATGCGCGGAATCATGCCGGCCACCGTCCTCTGCATTCGTCTAGAAATCGAGTTGTAAAGTTCGTAGTTCGAGGACAGCACAGCCACCTTGTTGGCTTCGACAATGTCCTTCACCTTGAAAAGCGGCATACCGCGTTTGAGCCCCACAGCCTTGGCTTCCTTGGTGAGCGCAACGATGCAGCCGTCGTTGTTGGAAAGCACAACTACAGGCTTGCCGCGCAGTTCCGGTCGAAAGAGCCGCTCGCAGCTGCAGTAAAAAGAATTGCCGTCCAGATGGAGAAAAATAGGCGTAGACATTTGCATACGAATCTTGTTTTGAGGTAGGATACGTTATTCGTATACAAATCGCAAGTGCGAGAATCCCATGGAAAAAAGCAAAAAACAGCCTTCGTCCCAAGAACACAAACCGGTTGGAAGACCTCGTCTGACCAATGAGTTGCTCGATGTCAATCTTCAGGTTCGCGTGACCAAGAAGCTTGCCGACACCTGCAAGTCACTGGGCGGCGCAAACTTTATGAGACCCCTGCTTGAAGCGGCAACGCAGCGGGCTATGGCGCTCAAGAAGCTGGCTCCCGCCCGTCCCGTTGAAGAATCCGAAAGCATCAAGTTCATTGACTTGACGGTTCAGTGCGGCTTTCCCTCCCCTGCTGCGGACTATGCCGAAAACGATCTGTCGCTCAACGACTACTTCGTGAAAAACAAAGATGCAACGTTCGTCATTGAAGCGCGCGGCGACTCCATGATCGACGCCGGCATTTATGAGGGCGACATTCTCATCATTGATCGCTCCATCGAACCGCGCCGCGGCGACATTGTGCTTGCCTATTTGCAGGGAGACTTCACGCTCAAAAAGCTCGAATTTGTCGACGGCAAACCGGAACTGCACCCGCAAAACAGCTCCGGTAACTACCCGGTCATTCACCCGGGCGAATACGACGACTTCCAGATCGAAGGCGTTCTGGTCGGCTCCGGCAGAAAGTACAGAAGCTGACAAGGAAAAAGCACATGGACTTGTACAAAAAACGATTTGCCGACCTCACCGCCGATGAGCTCTACCGAATCCTTCAAGCTCGATGTGCTGTCTTCATCGTTGAACAAAAATGTTCCTATCAGGATCTGGACGGAACCGACCGGCAAGCACTTCATGTGTAGCTCGAAGACGAAGGCCAAATCCTCGCTTATTTGCGCATCTTTGCCGCACCTGATCTCGCCGATGCCGTACAGATCGGACGCGTACTCACGACTGTGCGCGGCAAAGGCTTGGGAGCCAAAATCCTCCAAGCCGGCATCGCCGTCATCTCGGACTTCTTTACAGATGTTCAGACGATTCGACTCGAAGCGCAGTGTTACGCAATAGCGTTTCTACACCCGTGAAGGTTTTGCGGTACAAGGCGAACCATTTGACGAAGACGGCATTCCCCATGTGTTGATGGTGCGTCCGCTAGTGCTTCCTTAAGATGCAACAAGAAAACCTCCTTGATCCTCCTCTCCGAAAGTACGCAAGGCATTGCAACACAGACGCAGTAGCATCACAAGCTATGATTTTCTAATCACAACTTTCAGAAAAAAAACACATGCCAAAAGCAATCATCGTCGGCGCAACGTCCGGCATCGGCAAAGAGCTCGCATTACAGTTACTTGCCAAAGGCTGGGAACTCGGCATTGCGGGAAGACGCACCGAGCGTCTCGAAGAAATCAAAGCCAAAGCGCCCGAGAAAATTCGTATCCGCCGCATTGACGTGCGCTCTGACGATGCCGCCAGCGACTTACTTGCTCTAATCGCCGATCTAGGCGGAATGGATCTGTACGTTCACTGCTCCGGCATCGGGTGCCAGAACATGGAACTCAATCCCGGTGCCGAATTGAACACCGTCGCAACCAACGTCGACGGCTTCGTTCGGCTTGTGGACTGCGCTTTCTCCTACTTCCTCGGAAAAGGTGGCGGACATCTGTGCATCATCAGTTCGATTGCCGGCACAAAAGGCCTCGGAGCCGCCAGTGCTTACTCAGCCTCAAAGGCGTTTCAGAACACCTACCTGGACGCTCTGGAGCAATTGTCAGTGATGCGAAAGTGCCCGCTGACCTTCACCGACGTGAGACCCGGGTTCGTAGACACCGATCTGCTGGCCGACGGCAAGACATACCCATTCAAGATGAACGTCACGGACGTCGCCTCCTCCATCGTCAAGGGCATTGAAACGAAAAAGCGAGTCTTGGTCATCGACTGGAAATACAAGCTACTCGTGTTCTTCTGGCGTCTGGTGCCGCAGTGCCTTTGGAAGTTCTTCCCGATCAAGAGCTAAACGCGGAACAAAACGGTATTTCCAACTGACCGCTTCGGTGGAAGATTACCGAAAAACTCCGTCTTTGCTTTTCAGCCTTCAAGCATCGTGAGCGGCCCCATCAAAGATTGGTAAAATAAAAACCAAAAACACACCCAATGAATATTTTTTAGCCTACTTTTAGGAGTGTTTTATGTCAGAACTTGCCAGCTTAAATCTCAAGCTGCCGTCCACGCTAAAAAATGACTTTACTCAGACGGCTGAAGCTCTCGGCATGCCGGCTGCAACGGCACTTAAAGTTCTCATTACCCGTTTTGTTGAAGTAGGAGGCTTTCCCTTCGACGTGAGAATTCAACGCCAGGGCTTTAACTGGAATGATCCTCGCATCATTAGAACCTACCATCAAAATGGGAAGCTGATGATGCCCGCCCAGTGGCGCGATGAGGACGACGATGATGAAGTCGAATAATCTGCCTTCTCCTTTCGAAGGATGGCGGCTTGCCTTTTATTTTGACGACAAACCTGAGGTCTTCAAATACCGTCCCGTCGTTATTCTGGATATCAACTCAGACACCGGCGAAGTTTTAGTCGCCGGTGCCAAGGTAACAAGTCACCCACCGCGCACGGACTGTCCCGGAGAGGTTGCTTTGCAGCATTGGAAAGAGGCTGGATTGCTCAAGCCATCGGTTGTTCGTTGCACAAAGATTGCCCAATTTTGTCTTAGCGACTTCGACGGCTGTGCCCGCTACGGGCGTCTGTCAAAAGACGATGAGATTGCCGTCACAAATGCCTTGACAGAACTTGGTTACTTCGGTCATACAAATACTGAGATCTCAAGATCCTGACTGTCATTAAGCCTCTCAGAAGACGCGCCTATCATCCCCGGATTCGAAATCCGGGGATGATAGGCGCGATGCTGTAGTGTGCTCTGGGATTCCTGACCACTTCCGAGCATTACTTGTTGTCTTTTCTCCTCTCTTTCTTACCGGCGTCACGTCGGCGCTCGTTTTCTTCTGCGCGGCCGTCCTATTTATGAAGTACGTCGGCATCAGTAACGACCGCACAGCCAGCTGCCGCTTCCGCCGTTCGCATCATCAATCTGGCAAACCTCACGGCTGAAATTGCGCGGCCCGGACTATCGGTATCTGTCACGTAGCAGTCTGAGATCGGTGTGTAGGAGAAAATAACTTCTCAACGTTGATTTGTTGAGGATCGCTTTGACGGAGTGCAACTCCAAAAGAGTGCACTCCGTCCCGTCATCAGAAAGTATGCATTAAGCCCAAAGACACCATCGCCGCGTTGGCATTTTGGCGTCCGTCCAGGCCTGCCATTGAGTAGTCAGAATCCCAATCTTTGTCCAAAGACTTGCTGCCGAAGGCATACGAAGCCACCGAATAGAAGGTGGTGCGTTTGCTGAGCGGATAGGTGTACCCGATAGCTGCGGAGACAACTTCCGGCTCAAAATCTTTACCGTCGTCGGCTTTCTCACTCGAGCCTTTCAAATACTGGACGCTGAAGCGAGCTGTGCCGCCGGCCACAGGAGACGTAGCACCCAAAACAAAACTGTGGGTCTTGACCGCCGGACCTTCCCAACCCCAGTCATACCCGTTGGCGAAGGAGTAGACAAAGAACGGACGAACGGGGCCAAAGTCATAGTTGACGGCGAACTTGGCGACATGCGCTTCATTGCCATCATAATATTCGGCACCTTCGTGACCCTGAGTGATGTGCTCGTAGCTAACGGCAGCCCACAAACCGCCCTGAGAATAGGAAGCCGCCAACCCCATGTAGTGACGATTCGACGAATAGGTTGTTTCTTCCGTCTCGCCTTGGGCCAGAGAATACATACCCGTGATTCGAATCGAATCGGAAGGATGCATATCCAACGCTACCGCATTGCGGACATCCTGGCCAATCATTGCCAACACGCTGCTTCCCGCATTGCGCCAACTCCCCTCAAAAGGTTCCATGAATGCACCGTAGTCAAAGTACCCCATCGTGGAGGTAAGAGCCTTCATGCGCCCCATGGCAAACATATACCCTGATTTCTCAAGATAAAGAACCGATTGGTTATTGAAGAAACTCCCCTCTTCAAACATTGCACCGGTGTCGGAATTGAAAGTGTTTTCCAACATGAAACCAGCTTTAAGCCCATTGCCGAGGTCCTCTTCCCCCTTTAAACCGAAAGTATTCGGATAGTACTGTCCGCTCTCGACACCAACGGAAGTCTTCGACTCAGCCAAAGTACCTGCCGCGCCTTCGATAGAAGCCGTATTCCTGATAAGAAGCCCCATATCAACGATCCCGTAGATCGAAACGTCAGCAGACTGCGCAGCAGCCGCGGCAAAAGCGATTCCCGTGGCTATAAAAACTTTTTTCAATGACATAGCTGTCTCCGCGCGAGAAGAACTCACGTTCTTCCCGCGTATGCGATTCTTTATTTCTTAGACTTTTTCGGAAGGTCGGGCGAATAAACAATCTCTCGCCCAAACGTCTTGCGTGCAATATCCTGAACAGCAAAGGTTCCGCCCATCATTGCCGTAGCCGACGCATAGCCCGTGGTGATGTTGTAAACGTACGAGGGTCCGTATTTGCCACCGGCCATTGCACCAGAAGCGTAAAGTCCGGGAATCGGATCCCCATTGGTGTTCAAGACCTGAGCATCCTCGTTGACCTGAAGACCACCAGTCGTGTCACAGATGGTGTGCTGGCCTTTGACGATGTAAAACGGTGCCTTCTTGATGGGACGCATGTAACGAGCATCCTTGCCAAAGTCACGATCGACCCCTTCCGCGCACAATTGGTTGTAACGCTTGACGGTTTCTGCAACGACCTTCGGATCAAGGCCGGCTTTCTTAGCAACTTCTTCGATCGTATTGCCTACGAATGCAATTTCAGCCTGTCTTCCCTTGCCGTTAAACAGTTCCTTAAGTCCCGTCATTTTGTCTCCGGGCAGCGCATGCGCAAAGTACCCAAAAACCGCACCGGAGCCACTTTCCAGATCACGCTTTTCATCGTCATCAAGGAGGCTGAACATATAGTTGCCATTGATGCGCATGGCATTGCCGCTGACCGAATAGTCACCGCCCAGGCCTTCGTTGAAGAATCGCTTGCCGTTCTTATTGAGCTGCAAACCCGGTCCTTTATTGACGACATTTGCCGCAATCCAGGTTTTTTGACTGATAACTTCTCGGTAGTCAACCTTCCAGGGCAAAGCACCTTCAGAAATGAAAGCATCACCGCCAACAACCTTGGCACCGATATCAAGCCCCATCTGGATACCGTCGCCGGTACTGGTCTTAATACCCGTAATGGGAGTATCTTCAGGCATGTCAGGATTAAGAAGCTTCAGCAGCTTTTTATTGGCACCGTATCCACCGGCACAAAGAATCACACCGCCTTTGCCTTTAACGATAATGTCGTCGTTCTTGTAGTCCTTGGCATGAATGCCGATCACACGACCATTTTTGTCCTGAAGCAGTTTGTCGGCTCGAGTTTCGACAATGATCTTTCCACCGTTATCGAGAATGATCTTGCGCATTGCTTCGATAAAGTTTCGGTTGGGAAAGACATTTTTATAGACGTGACCCACGCGACGACCGTTGAGTTCAGTAGGGACGTTACCGACAATCTCAACGCCACGATTCGTCAGCCATTTGATTTGCTGTCCGGAACGTTCGATAAAGCGTTTGACCATTACCGGATTGACCATGTAATGGCTGTATCGCAGAAAGTCGGCGACGAGCATGTCTGCCGGGTAATAGACCTGATCGGCATCCGTAAATTCAGTTTGCTGACCAAATGTGATCTCAAACATCATTAGGTTGCCGCCAACGCCCGGAAGCTTTTCGACAAGGATCGGCTTGAGACCGTTTTCAGCCGCAAAGGCAGCAGCAACCATACCTGCACCGCCACCGCCGACAATGACAACGTCGGCCTCATGAGTAATTTCCTCCGCACTCACAACATTGGACAGCGCTAGTGACAGCGCCACAGCAGCACTGGTGATAGTCAATTTGAAGGATTTCATATACGGCTCCTTATCACTTGGCATTCAAGCGGAAATTGGCATGACACTGATTGCAAGTCGTCTTGGGACTTGCAGAATGCTCCCTGTGGCACAACGTGCAACGCACATTGCCAAGGTGAGAGTCGTGCGGATTCACTTCTACGATAGGACGGCGGGGGTTACGGTCAGGGTTGTAGTCCACATTGGGAATGACTTTTCCCTTGTACTGACCGTGACACTTGATGCATCCGTCTTGCGGAGCCAATTTGGTGGGTTTATCGGTACCGTGGCAAACGGCACATTCGACATTTTTGTGTTTGAGCGACATCTGCCCGGCCTGAGCGACACTAACGCTGACGAGAGTACAACCCAAAATCGCCAGACATAGACCATGAAGCAATCTCATTTAGCTTCCTCCTGCTTGATTTTGTTGCAACGAGCGCTTGAGTGGGGACTCGCTCGTTTGCAACGATCTTAGGAGGGTGAGATAACAGTACCGTCACGGTCTTTAGCCCAAACGTCACAATTACATAACAAGCTCTATAAAGAAATGGGTTCCTGAGCTAAATATTGTCCTAATGCTCGCCCAAAGACGAGACATTCCGACAGGTGCCCTCCACGATCGTGAAGGAAACGACTGACGGGGGCAACCTCACCGGCTGCAAACAAACCCGAAATAGGCTTGTTTTGCCAATCGATGACGCAGCGACGTTCATCTGTCGCCAATCCAGCTCCCATGAATGGAACACTGAGAGTAACCGGCATTGCATAAAAAGGAGGTTTTTTTATTTCCAAAAGCGTACTCGGATCTCTATCGAAATCGCGATCCACCTTTGTCTCGCACCACACATTGAATTGCTCAACGGTCTTTCTCAGAGTCGTTTCGCTCATTCGACCGGCGTTGACGGGTGAGTCGGCGATGAGACGAGCCAACCCATGGATAGTGGATGCCTTGAGTATCCAACCTTTCTTAACAGGAATACGATTATCCTTGTCCCAAGTAACGAAACCGTTGACAACTGAGCCCTCCCCGAGCGTAGCCAGCGGACCAGATCGCATGCGTTCCTCGTCACAAATGAACCACATCGGAGCACGGGGGTAAGACAGGGTCGGCAAGTCCAATTTCAGCAATTCTTGCGCGAATCCGAAAGAATGTTTGGTGTCAGAAAGTTGAGACTCAGACACAAATCGTCGCCCATGGTTGTCAACCAAAATCGAATGCGCTTTGCCGATGCAATCCAACAACGCTCCGACATGCACCCCCTGATGCATTTGAGGCAACAGCGCGGCGAACCGATCAAACAAACAATTGCTGGAAATGAGTTGGGCACCAGCTCTAATGCCTAACAAAATGCCGTCTCCGGTATTAAGCGGAGATCCGGATTCGGCCCAGAAATCTTGTCCTGGAGCCGGCAACAATGATGCTTGAAGCTCCTTGTTAAACCCAAAACCGCCGGTTGCAAGAACAACTCCGCACCGAGCCCCTATTTTCTGTGACAACGGTGAACCGGATTCGTCCGTAGCGGCAACACCGCAAATCCGCCCTTTCTTGTTTTTAAGAAGACCGGTGACCCTGGCGCCGTAGATTTCCTTTATCTTCCTGCTCTCGACACCATTTCTCAAACAAGCAAACAAAGCTTCTCCGTTGAGTTTTTCCTCTTTGGGTCTGTTGAAAGACGACTTGGAAAAATCTTTCCAACGCGAATACGTCGAAATAAGCGCGCCGATGTTCAGAGATGCAGTGCCCGGGAAAGAAAAACGGGGAGCTGTATAAAGCGAAAAAAGCGCAAACCTAAACGAAGGATCAAGCGAACGAAGCCAGTTGTAGGTTTCCGGCGCGAGCTTGGCCCAGGTATAAGCAAAATTCTGAAGCGTCTTATCCATCGTGCCAGCATCCCAGTCACTCAAGCCACTCGGAATGTAAGTGGAAGCGATGTACCGGGCCAAATTTTCCGTGCCGTTGTTTATGGCAGGACACTGGTAGATACCGGCCGACAAGCGCGTGGAGGGCACATGTGAAGAACGAGGACTACGCTCAACTATCAACACATCCAGACCACTGTCATGTGCCTCAATGGCTGTCGCCATCCCCGCAGCGCCACAGCCCACAACAACGACATCAACAACTTGATCCCACTGGTCATCGACTTGCAAACGGGTATCAAAATCTCCTGAGGTGCGCAAACCGTCAGTCACGTCTTCACTGACTGCCTCGGAAGCTTGCCCGGGCACAGCCATGCCCATAGCCGTTGTAAGACCCAATTGTTTCAGGAAACTGCGCCGATTCATTGTGCTCATACTGCAATACGTTGTCTTTTGGGAAACGGGAGCGTCTACAATCAAGCAGACCTGGGTACATCAATAGCTAATGTCCAAACATGCCGGATTTCTCACGATCATCCATCCGCTACAGGTTCGCTTGGTCAATGGTAGCAACTTCACTCGTTCCGTTAGTCGCCACACTGATTGTAGTGGTCTGGCACGTCTTGACGCTCAACGAAAATCTAAGACTGCGGCACATGGATTTGGCAAAGATCGTTGCCGAAGACGTCTCGGTGCAGCTTATCGAAAATCGAAATGCAATGAGAGCAGCCGCAGACGCGCTGGGAGCAAGCGTCGGCTCGGAGCAGCAATTGGTGAAAAGAATATTTTCCGCTTTGCATAACTTCGAGACGCTGCTCTTCATTTCCTCAGACCAACAAAAGTCCTATCTCCAAGGTCACGTCAATTATTTGTCAAATTTATCCGAAACAAATTTATGGTGTGTCAGAGAATCCATTCGAGACAGACAGACCGTGATTGGTCAAACATTTTCTCAAAATGAAGTAAATCTATTACCTATAGCCACACCAATATATAATATTCAAAACCAAACCGGAGCTTTGTTAGGTTTAGTTGACCTTTCTCGTTTAGTAGATCAAATTGCCACTCGTCGTTTGGAATCATTTTCTCAACTTGATATTTATGAAGATTCTGGCAAACAAATTTACTCCTCTCGAAAAAGTCAAGCCCAGGATTTAGGCGAGGACAAAGTTTTTGCCAAATTCCGTCTGGAGACAGTTCCGTGGATTGTTGTCGTCAGTAGTCCTGCAGAAAAAATTTTCACGAAAGAAAGATTTGTCGTCGTTCTATCGGCTTTATTTATTTCTTTTGTGCTGTTAATGACTTTTTCTACCGGGATTCGCCATTGGCGGTCGTTGGGACACTTCTTCGACACCTTAACGATTGCCATGTTGCAACTGCGTCAGGGAAAAACCCAAGACGACCAATCAAAACGAGAATTTAGTAATTTCCCGTTAGAAATGAGGGAAATTCTGTTGCGTTTTGCAAAACTGGCAGACGATTTAACAATCAGTCGAAAAAGACTATTGGAATTGAATCGACAGCTTGAGTTCAAAGTTTCCGAACGCACAGAATCGCTACGGAAACAAAATGAAGAACTATTAATTATTAATGCATTAATAGCACCGATTTCACATCTTAATCAAAAACTAAAAGACAATTTAAGAAGACTGGCCAAGCTTTTGGGCGTGAAAGAACTTCGATTAAACCGTGTCTCAACAGAAAAAGATCAAGAGCTCGTCGAAATCAGCGACCTTTCACCTTCGATTTTTGTAGATTCTGACAGTGTTGACAACTTAAATGCAAAAGAAAAGAATATTTTGCGAAGATTTTTAGCTGTTTATGATATTTTAAAAGAAAACGCAGACCTATTAGAAGACTCTTCTCGCAACAGACGTTTTTTTGAAGATATGCTCTCCGTCATCAACATGCCGATTGTCGTGTTGAATGAAATGCAAATTTTTCAATATACAAATCCCTGTTTCAAACAAGCTTTTAACCTAAATAAAGGACAAAAAATTGATGACCTAATAACCCTGATCGGCTCAACCAAAGAATCATGGGATGAGCTTCTGCTGAAAGATACTTCTCAACAGCTGAAGTGCGAGGAAAAATTTGAAGGTTCGGGGTTCAAGAGGATTTGGTCAATCACATCAGTGTCAATGGAGTCCCCCAAAAGAGACAGAACTGACCTGCAAATCAATTTTAACGGTAACAAGTCGCAATCCCATACAGTTGAAGATTCGCCTTCTTGGAAAGTTTTGCTCTTTCATGACATTACCAAAGACGAAGAAGTGAAACAAATCAAGGACGATATCGTGGCTTTAGCAGCTCACGAACTGAACAATCCACTTTCCACTCTTGGTGTTGGACTTGAAACTTTATTGTATCGAGACGATCGTTTAACTCATAGTGCGAGGCTTTCTATCCTTGAGCAATTACTACAGAACACTAAACGCCTGCAAACATTGATTCATGATTGGCTTGACATCAGCTCAATACAAAATGGAGCAATTCGTCTTAGGTGCGAAAAGATCAGCGTTAATAAATTAAGACATTCCGTTTTATCATTGCTCTCCAGTGGATCTGACTATGTGATATGGGATACTCTTCCTTCAGATATGGATATCACATTTGTCGGCGACCCTATTCGACTTTCTCAAGTTTTCGTAAATCTCATTAAAAACGGATTAAAATACAATAATTCAATCAAACCTTTCGTAAAGGTGACAGTGCAGCAGAATAATAGTCTGACCATCTTCAAAGTCAGTGATAATGGGATAGGATTTTCGGATCGAGATAGAGAACACTTGTACGAACGTTTCTATAGAGGCACTCGCGCTCTCAATTTACGACCCAACGGCTCAGGACTCGGTTTATCCATATGTCACACCATTGTTGAAGCTCATCATGGAAAAATCGAATTGATTTCCCTTCAAAATACAGAAACGAGAACTATTTTTGAAATTTCTCTACCCAATACAAATTCGTAATCTAGAAATATGACCAGTGCATCATTTAAAATCTTAGTCGTCGATGATGAAAAAACTCTCACAGATCTGATTGCTACAAATTTAGAGTTTGATGATTTTATCGTTGAAAAAGCTTACAACGGCGAAGAAGCTTTGCAGAAATTTGTATTTTTTCTTCCTGACTTGGTCATCTTGGACATCAACATGCCGGGAAAGGATGGATTTGAAGTTCTGAAGGACATTCGAAAAAAAAGTGATGCCGCTGTTTTATTTTTAACTGCAAGAACTCAAGTCAAAGATCGACTTCTTGGGTTTGATCTTGGTGCAGATGATTACCTAATAAAACCATTTGCCTTGCCCGAATTATTGGCTCGAGTAAAGAGCATATTGAAACGCACTCGTAGCCACCGCAGTGAAGAAATGCAAATTCAACACGTTGGGAGCGTTTGTATTGATAGAGGCAAACATAAGCTATTGAATGGACAAACCGAAATAGATGTATCTGCTAGCGAATTTTTAATTTTTGACAAACTATCCAAGCATCCTGGAATGGTTTTATGGCACGACTCGTTGAAAGATGCCCTATGGGAAAAAGGCAGTATCGGTGACACACAAGCATTGCGCATGATGGTCAGCCGACTTCGAAAAAAGATTTCTGATGCCGGAGTGATTGACGTAACGATACGATCAATTCGAGGCGTAGGATACGTATTGGATGTGACAAGCAGTCCAAAAGTTTGAAATAAATTACGCCCGACTCCCCTCTTCCGAGAATCGAGCGTTCAATCGCTTGATGGCTTTTGTTAAGCCAACCAATTCTTGGCTACCGACGCCGTCCCCGTCAGCATGTAAAGCATCAGTTGAGTCTTGGCTGTTATCGCCTCCATCTTGATACGGAAAGGCGCGTTCTCTGATCATCGATTGGACATCCATATGCTACATGGTGGTTTGACGATGCCAAGCTCGAAGCCATCAACAACATGATCACGTTGATAAGAACTGATCTTTATCTTTGAAGCAGGCAAGTGGCAAGTACGTGTTACCTACCACTTGCCTGAACCGAGCTGTTTAGAACAAATACATTCCCACTGTGAAGGCGGCCAATGCCAGACAAACAGGAATAAATGTTCGTTTGCAAATGTCGATCGGATTCACTCCGGCAATTGACGCAATGACGATAACCCCACCAGCGACAGGAGAAATCGTGCGTCCAAGACCAGCAGCGACCTGAGCAACAGCACCGAGTTGGACGACCGTCATGCCAAAGTCTGCGGCATGCGGCGTGATCACCTCATTGAATGCCAAAGCAGCTGCGTTACCAGAACCACAAACGATTGCCATCAACCATGGGCCAATGACCGCCGAAGCCATTGCCACCGATTCCGACCCTTTCATCGTATCAACCAACGCTCCGGTCAGGCCGATCGATTTCATGCCGGAGGCAAATACCGCAGCAGCCGCAATGAGAAGAGCCACTTCGCAGAAAGCGTCACCGCAGCCGCGGCAAAACTTTTTGGATACCTCGCCGGGATTGAGTTTGTTGATCAACCCAACGATCAGGCCTACACCAGTCCCAATGAGCATGCAGCACGGAACAGTAAACACATTCGACGGCAACCAACCGACTTGCTTGGATGCTATGACCAGCAAGAAGAGCGGCAAAATCGGCACCAACGCATAGAAGTAGTTAACTTTAAATTCTTCAGTTTGACTTTCCTGAGAAACTTCCACGGTGTTCTGACTTCCAACACCTTCCTTCATGATCACGGCCAAGAAAGCCAATGCAACAGCTGCGATCAGCGATCCGACAAAAGCAGGAAAGAACTCCGCAAAAATCACAATCATTGCGTCCGGAGACTCAATTTCTCCGGCTTTGAATGCGATATCCGCAATCTGAGGATTAAACATCAATCCGGGGCTCACCACAGAACCCCATGTTCCCAGAAACACCGCCGCAGCGGCCATAACGGGACGGACCTTGAGCGCTATGAGAGCAGGAATCAACAGAACGCCTACAGCAGCGGCGATGCCGACGGCTGACGGCAAGACAATGTTCAGTACCCAAGTGATCACAACCGCCCCGGGTATGACCAACATGGGAACCTTTGCCAGCGGACGTACCAATGCATTGACCAAGTGATCCGCGCACTTTGTATAACTCATGACATAACCGAAACCCATCACGGTTGTGTAGGTAGGAACCAACCCGCCGTTTACAAACTGTTTTACAAAGACATCGATCGCCTGGGGAAAACCGATAGTTGAACCGCCGAAAGATATGCCAATCAACGTCATCAACATACCCGACAGGAACAGAACCAACCGTGCCTCGTAGTTTTTGTAAGACAGAGAACGAGCAACAAGCTAACTAAAGGAGAGTGAAGAGAAATTTAAAAACCGCTGAGGCGCCCACAGTGAGCCCGGAGAAGAGGAAGAAGACAGGGGCGGCAAGGCCGGCAACGGTCGGGCCGCGATAAGCCCGAAGGGTCGAGTCGACAGACCTCACCGAGGACGAAAGTGGAGTGCTGAAAAGAAAAAGGCGCCGTTGGAATCGAGAGAACCGTTGGGCGCCTGACTGACCTCACGGAGAAATCTGTGGGTGCTCAGAGCGAATAAATGTCAAAAGGCGTGTGCGGTAGATTTGGCGCTTTTTGATAAACGGCATTACGTTTACATTCGAAACGGATGCGGACGGAAACTTTACGCTGCACCGTGTGCATGACAGCATGCAACTTGTCGGCCGCACCGCGTCGCTTACGCAAGAGGCCATGCGTCGGGCTCAAAGACTGGACGCCGTGATCCAAGCCGACGGCATTCTTTCGGGAACCGCCGCCGAATTTGCGGGCTCTGTGGACATTCTTTCCGAAAACCTGACCGCTGCGGCCGATGAAAGCGACCGCTTCCTGGCGGCTTCGACTTTGGCGAAAACCTTTGACTCGACCCAACCGGCTTCGCATTTGGCATTCGATGCAGCCGCATTGTCACGATCGGTGCGCCTGCGGGAAATTTCGGCGCTCTCGCCGATGACCGATCTATATGCCACGGAGATCATTCCAGAAGCTTCGCTTGTCGTCGAGCGGGCCAACATGGACGGTGCGAAATCCTTCCAAAGTACGCGCACCATTCTTTCAGCCGGCGCGCACCGCAGCTTCGGCGACTGGGCGTTGAGCTGGAAAGTCGGAGCCTATTATGACGATGTCGAGCTCTCCGGAGCGGACAAGGGCGACGCGCAAGGCGTTTTCGCGTGCGTTTCGGCAGTACGGGAATTCGGACGCGGAGTGCGCCTCTTCGGTCAGGCGCTTCTCGGATACGGCGTTGAGGATCGCACCAGGTACGTCAGCGATTTCGGCACGACAAAGCGGCTTGACACAACAGCGCACGCCGTCAGTTTGGGAGCGTCTTTGGGCATCGGCCGCAAATTCGAACCCGAACAGCTTTCGCTCTCGCTGATGCCCTATGCTCAACTGAGTTGGGACGGCATCAACCGGGACAGCATCCGTGAATCGGACTCTCTTGTCGCTCAGGAATTCGACAACGAGCTTCTGAGCGTCGCAGCCCTTGAGGCCGGCCTTGCGTTCAAAACGCGCAACAGCGCCGCCCCGGCCGGCAACATCTTCCTCGAAGGTCGCCTCGCCTACCGCAATCGCTTTCCCATTGACGGAGACGAAACGTACACCTGGTCCGGAATCCGCGACGAAACCCACGTTGATTTCTTCGACAACCGCCACGCCGTCGCTGCGCAATGCAAACTCGGCTGGAACTCAACTTCCGGACACGAATTCGCACTGATGCTTGACGGCGAGCTCGGCGACGCAGGCAACGAGCGCTGGGGCGCCGCTCTGCGTTGGACAAAACACTTCTAAACAGTCGGCTCAAGAGAATCCCGTTGCCGCCCGTGTTTCGCGAAGCGGCGCTTGAGAGACTCAGTCGGACGAACGACTAACGATCAGTCAGGTTCTCCGAGCAGTTTGCCAACCGTTTTGTCGATTCGCTCGGCGGTCTTGCCCCACTTTGTCAGCGTCATGCTCCCAGCCTTATATTTAGCCGTCGAAACAATGGCATTGTTTCTGTAGAGCGTCAACTCCGCCAGTCCGAGATAGGTCGTTGCGTCCCAAGAACGCCGCATGACATAACTCAAACGATATTCCGAACGGCAAGCTCCGACATCATCCACAACGGTGGATTTGATGCCTCGACGCTGAAAAGCCGACTGCAGAGACGGAATGGCCGCATCAATCGTCACTTGCGGATTGCGAATAATGCAGACTTCCGTCGGCATGACTTCGAGCGGTGCATGAAGCTGTCCTGTCGTCACGTTGGCGCAACCGACCATCAGCGTTGCCAGAGTCAAGGCCACTGACAAACCGATTACTTTGTTTTTCACCACTTTGTCCTCCTGTGTCCGTTGTGCAGCGGTTTAGAAGCTGTAGCGCACGGTCATATTCCCCGTGACGCCTTCCCGATCGCCCACATAGCCCTTGGCTCCGAGATCCACCGCCCAGTTGCTCTCCAGAGACGGACGAATGCGCATCCCCAATTCAAAGACACCCGTGTCGCCTTCCAGGCTCGGTACGTCGAGACTGAAGGAATTCACCGCGCTTTCTGCGTCGCCGTCAAAGACATGCTCGTAGGCGGCGCCTACCTTCCAGGAGGCGTAGTCGTTGAAGTCGCCCAAGAGACGAGCTCCGGCACGAACCGCGTGCGTCACGGTGCTGTCCAGGTCAAGCTTATCGTTGTAGCGGTTATTCAGATCCACGTCGTCGTCATCGAGATACGTGACCATGTAGCGCGCATACGTATCAAGCTTCAGGCTCTCGTTGAGATCCCACAGGGCCCCCAAGCCGACATGCGCCGACATGTAGAGGCTCTTGGCGTCGTAACTGGCCGAATCCTGCCCGTAGCGGCCCGCAAATTCGGTCGTCGCGCGCCCCGCTCGCAGCGAGCCGTCGACGTAAAGCACGCCGTCGGTCTGATAGCGCGTGGCAAAACCGACGCCGAAGTATTCATGGTCTCCGTCGCCGCGCGTGCCTTCCACGTGGCTGGCGCTGTTGGCCCACCCGGCTTCAACGAAACCGGCCATGGTCCAGTTCGGATTGATTCTCAAGCCGGCGCCGGCCATGAAGGTAACGCCGTCAACGTCCACATAACTGCCCGTGTTGTAGTGCGTTGATCCGCCCTGCATCACGCCGAACGCCGTCACTTCTCCAAGCTTGGCTGCATCCACCATCGCCGCAATGCCTTCGTCGGCAATGAATTCGGCGCCTTGGTTGATGAAAGCGACGGTGCCAAGGAGCGACTCGGCAAGCGTCTTGGAACTTTCGGTCGCTTTCACGGTCTTGTTATTGAACAGATCATTCTCGCTCGTAAGGTTCTCACCGTTACCCAGTACCACATCACCATCGGCTGTGTATGTCGTCTCGATGAAGGTGTGGCTTTCCTTGACGGTCAAATCCTTGAACGTATATTTTCCGCCTTCAACATTGATGAGCTGATACGTATCGGAACTCTCGAGGAAATCGTCGGAAGCGATTTCGATCGTCACTCCGTCAAATTTCGTTTGGCCTTCGGCCGCCTGGGTGACGGTCAGAACATCTTGATCGATATTGTCTTGCGTGACATTGAGTCCGATCGTGTCAAAGCCGCTGATGGAGCCCACCTCGTTGATGCCGGACAGTTGCAAACGGCTGTTGGTGAGCTCAACGTCATTGCCGCTGCGTGTCGAAGTCCCGTTTTTAATGGAAACGTCGTACACACCGCCCACAACGGTTGCGTTATCCAAAACGATCGTTTGATTGTTGATACGCGCACTCACGTCACCGGAAGCGACAATGCCCGTGCCGTACACGTCGTCGACCGTGCTGTAAGAAACCACGACCGTCTGGTTATTGATCTCAACCTGACCGCCGTCAGCCAACGCCACAAGAGTGCCGGCTACATACCCGTTAGTGATATCAGACTTGTTCACCGACACCACGGTGTTCTTGTTTGTGAATGTACCGCCGTCGTTGGTGATGAATGCCGAAACGCCGGCCAGCACGTTGCGCTCCTTAAGCTCCTTATTGTCTTGAATATCAACCTCGGTTGCCTGCACGAGGGTGTTTTGAACCGAAACGGTTTTGCCTGAGCTATCGACGCCGGCAATCAGAGCCGGTTCGCCATCCATGCTGACATCGCTCAACAGCAGTGTCGAATTGTTGACTTCGACCGTGTCTTGGCTGTAAACGGACACCGCCTCAATGAGCCCGTATCCGGAGACCGTCGCCCCGGAAACGGAAACGCTGGTTCCGGAAGCAACACCCCGTTTTTCAGCCGCCAGATGCACGCCTAACAGACTCGTGGTCCCTGTAAACGACGAATCCTCGACGACGATCGCATTGTTTTCAGCCTCAGCTTGCGTTGCGCCAAGAAAAACCGCTGCGACATTACTCGTTCCGGAGAACTCCGTCCCGGAAAGAGCAACGTTGTTTCCCGAAGCAACACCCCGGTTTTCAACCGCCAGTTGCACGCCTAACAGACTCGTGGTTCCTGTAAACGACGAATCCTCGACGACCATCGAATTGTTTTCCACCTCGGCCTGCATTGCATCAAGATCGACCGCGATGACCTCACTCGCCGTATCGGCTTGGTTGTTGTCGGCGGTAAGTCCGGAAACCTCAAGCGTATTGTTGAGCGCCCGCGCTTCACCGGCTTCCGTGGCACTGACCGACATCACAGAGCTCCCACCCGAAAGCGTCGCGTCCGTCATCTCGAGCCGATTGCCCTGCATCAGGATGTTCTGTCCGTAGACTTCTTCATCGCCGTCAGTAAAGAGCGACCGTGCGGCGACAAACTGAGCGTAATCGCTTGCCGTCACGCCTTCGGCAATCAGCGTGTTGCCGTTCATCACCACATCGGCTTGATCGGCCGTTTCCGAACCCACATAAGAAGCGCCGAGAGCATAGAAACGATCGGCCGTTACGTTGCTAAGCTCCACGGCGTTGTTTGAAACGACAGCGCTGCCGCGGATATCGACTTCGGCTCCCGCTACTCCAAGCTGACCGGTAAACTTGGAATCCAAAACGCGAGCCCGATTGTTTTGCAGCGTAACCGTTGAGTTGTCCGCACCGCTATGGTAAGCCTCGTCCCCCAAACCGGCGCGCGCCGCCCAAAGATCGGCCTCCGGTCCGGTGTTCGTGACATTCTCCACTTCAAGCAGGTTGCCGTTCATCACAACAGAAGCGTTTTGTGTCGAGCCGACCGCCCAATAACGGCCGCCGTACAAACGTAGATCCGCGGCCGTCACATCCTTCACCGACACTGCGTTGCGGGAGATTTCGGCGTTGCCGGTTATCGCAGCGCGCGCACCGTAGATCGTCAGACCGTTTTCAAAATCCGTACTTTGCATCGTCTCGGAATTGCTCAGCTCGACCTTGTTGCCGGTCAAAGAGACCGACGCGGTGTCTTCACCGCTCACGTACGCCGCCGAAAGAATTGCCGAGTGAACGTGCACATCATGGGCCGACAGAAGATTGTCGCTTGCCGAGACCGTTTCGGCATCGGACACCGACACCGAACGGGCCCACAAACTCTCGGTCTCGTAGGAAGAGCCGGCATCCCACGGCGACAATGTGATTTTGTCCAGCGTGACCGTCGTCGCATTGGCCGACACATCGGCCACATCGCTTGTCTGAATGCCGTAAACCGTGAGCAATTCTCCCGATACGCTTCCCGCGGTGACGTTGGCAATATTGACCGTATTGTTGGCAAAGACCGCCGAATCGCCGTCTAGGAAACGACCGCCGCGAAGAATCAGGTCGCTGCCGTTGAGCTCAATCCCGTCGGCCGTGTAGGTATTGTTTGCGGCCTCAGCCCGACCGAAGCCATTGACCTCCATGCCCTCGACACTGGCAAAATCCGTCGACGAAAAGATAAGACCGGTCACCGTTGTCTCATTTCGGTGAATTTGAGCCTCGTCGGCACCGACCGCGGTCACACCGCGAAAATAACCTCTGTCCGTGGTAATCGTCAGATTTTCAAGAACAAATCGGTTGTCTTCTGCAACAACAGTGTTCACCTGTTCAGTCATGACACCGTCAACATACATCTCCTTCGGTGCAGCATTTTTCGTGTCGCTTAACGTCAGGCTGTTTCCCGAAAAATGCACGGAACTTGTCATTCCCGCCTCGGCGCTGAGGTTGTCGACATAAGCCCCCCAAGCCCAGAACGCTCCGAGGTCCTCCAGTGACACGTCGGACGAATCGACGGTCACGTTGATCTCAACATCATCGATCACCGTCTCGGAGTTTCGGATTGTCGCTTCGCCGATCCTCGTGGCCAAAATGTTCGAAAAAGCATAGCTTCCGGCCGCATCAGCACTTGTGTTCAACGTCACTTTGTTTGCGTCGGCCTCAAGCGAATCGACATTGTCCGCCCAGACGTTCATTACCAAGACAGCAGAAGCGAAAGTGGAGGTTTGTCCTCCGACCGTCATTTGATTGCCGTTTGCAACGGCCTTGTCAGCCTCGAACAGATAAATGTGCGAAACCGGGATTTGGTCCGGCAGCTTAACGGTGCCGTTGGCGTCGTTGATCGTCAATGCATTGCTTTCCGCCGTTTGTTCGGCTCCCGTGAGAACCCAGTACTGTTTACCCGACTGAGCGGAATAGTTGGGCGCCTCGTCCGCAACGACTTTGCCTTGCAAGGTATCGGCGGCACTGGCTTGAACCGACAGAGTGAGTGCCGCCGCGACCGCCAGCGACAAAAGCGTGCGTTTCGTACGTAAGTTCTCAATCAACATCGATATTTCCTTTCTTAAAATCTTTCCTCAGGTCAATCCGAAGAGCTTCCTGCGTTTCGATTTCCGCACATTCAATCGATCAGAAGCTGTAGACCAACATCCCGTTGCCGCTCACACCCTCGCGTTCGCCGAGATAACCCTTGAGGGCAAACTGCAGCGTCCAGGGGCTCGTTTCACTGCCGGGCTTCACAGAAACACCCAGTTCACCGATGACGCTGCCGCCGTCCATTTCAGCTTCCGTAATCGATACCCCGTCAACGGTGCCGCCGGCTGCTCCATCAAACATGTGTTCGTAGGCAATCCCCGCCTTCCAGTTGGCGGCGTCCGTAAAGCCGCCTTTGACGCGTGCTCCGATACGCAGCGCATGCGCGACCACCGAATCGAGTTCGGCTCGGGACTGCGCCGCATCATTCAAATCCACCGAGTCGTTGTCTAGGAACGAGAACGTGTAGCGCGCATACATGTCGGCCGTCACGAAATCGTTAAGCGGCAGTTCGTAGCCCGCAGCCATGTGCATGGTGGCATAGAAGACGTCAGACTCATAACGAGCGCGATCGCCTTGTTCGACAAAGCTGGCGGCAAAGTCGCTGCTCGCGCGCCCCAGGCGAACGGCACCCTCGCCGTAAAAGCCGCTCTCAAAGCGATAACGGGCCGCCAAGCCGACGCCAAAGTAACTCAGATCAGTGCTGTTCTTGGCGATGTCGCCCTCGGAATTGCCCCATCCGCTTTCAACGAAGCTCGCAAAGGTAAGATTGCCTTGCTGCACTGCGGCGCCGGCAAGCAGCGTAAAGCCCGAAACGTCCACGCCTGACAACGTGTCGTAGTGCATGGAGCTCCCCTGCATGACCGCAAAGGCGTTGAGACCTTGTTTGCTGCGGGCGGCAAATTCCATGGTCGCCAAACCGTCGTCGGCCACAAATTCGGCCCCCTGACGCACAAAGGCGGCCGTGCCGAAAAGCGACTCACTCAAACTTGAGGCCGATTCAGTTGCCTGCACCTTGGCCAAAGCAATCACATCCGAGTCAGTCGTCAACGCGTTATCCTCGCCACTTTCAACCGTAAAGTCGACGTTTTGCGCGACTTTCTTGATAAAAGTCCCTCGCAGTTCAACAGTGGCATACTTAACCGACAAATTTGCTCCATCAACGGCCTCAATCAACTTACCTTGTTCAAGCACTTCGGCACCGCGGATCACAATGGTGGAACCGCTGATCGTCGACTCACCACCCGTCAGAGTCAAAACGCTCTGATCTTTGTTTTGTTCGGACAGCATCAAATCCAGCGTTTCAAAGCCGGCGATTGTGCCCGCTTCATTGTGCCCGGCAAGAACCAGAGTGTTTCCGGCAGTCTGCATATCCACGGGCAATGAGCCGGAGTTCGATGACACTCCGCTGACAGCGCCGGTGACCGTCGCGTTGTTCATCACCACCCGGTTATTGCTGTATGTGCTTGAAAACTCGCCCCCGGATGAACGGGCCAACTCAGCATTGGCGCCGACCACGGCCGTCACATTGCCGTCGACAACCGTACCCTCGGTCAAAATCACCGTATTGCCCCCGGCATTGATGTGAGAACCCTGGAGGTTCGCGCCGGTCACGTCACCCTTGATAGTGGAACTCGAAATCACAACGACATTGCCCTCGGCGTTCACCGATCCCGATGAATTCCGATTTTCCACCAGAGTTCCGGTGATTGATCCGGTCAAATCAATGCCGGAGACTTCGACCCTGTTGCCGGAAGCATCCGCCTCCCCCGACCATTGAAGCGTCGTCACTTGTGCGCCGTAAAGTGTGCCGTTTACCGCCTTTACCGCCGTATCCTTCCCTGAGACAACCACAAGATTGCCTCCGGCAGCAGCTCTCGTTTGTGCCTGCGCAACTGCGCCGGACAACAGAAGTGAAACGGGACTGTCGGCAGCGACACCTTCCAGGCTCAATTGAACCCGATTGTTGTCGGCAACCGCTGTTGAATCTTCTGCAACCGCCATTGCTCGTCCGCCGTTAATTCCCAGACTTGAAGACTGATCGAAAGAACCCGTGATGACTCCCGTCACCAGATTTCCCGAAGCGCTTGCCTGTGCAGACTGTGAATCGCCGCTTTCACCTCCGGCCATTGCAAGGCCTCCTTGAACCTCCAGCATGGAATTCGACACCGAGGTTGCAACCTCAAATGTCAGACGATTGCCGTCGGCAGACGAAACGGCTTACTGTCCGTAGGCCGAGGCACTGCCCGCAACCATGGATATGAACGAATCACTGATGCTTTCGACACGCCCCGACACCTCATTGCCCGAAGCACTTGTTTGAGCAGACAATAGCAGCGACGCGACGCCTAAGCTGCCAATTACTGAGTTACCCCCGATAACTGAAAATTCACGACTGGATAACAAAGAAGAGATCTCCAAATCCAGGTGATTGCCATCGGCAAAGGCAACCGCATTCTGTCCGTAGGACTCGGCACTGCCGGCAATCATGGATGTGGTCGAATCACTGACACTTTCGAAACGTCCAGACACCTCATTGCCCGAAGCGCTTGCTTGAGCCGAAACTGACGGCGACGAGACACTTAAACTGTCGGCTACTGAGTTACCCCCGATAACTGAAAACACATCACTGGAATCATCACCGGAATCATCACTGGATGACAAAGAGGAGATCTCCAAATCCAAGTGATTGCCATCGGCGAGGGCAACCACATCCTGCCCGTAGGCCGCGGCACTGCCGGCAACCATGGATATGGTCGAATCACTGACACTTTCGAAACGTCCCGACACCTCATTGCCCGATGCGCTTGCCAGTGCGGTCTGCAGATCGCCGCTTGCACTTTCGGCCGCTGAATAACCGCCGTAAAACTCCAGAGTGGAATTCGATACCGAAGTTGCAGTCTCAAATGTCAGACGATTGCCGTCGGCAAATGACACGGCATCCTGCCCATAGGCCCGAGCATTGCCCGCAGCCATAGCCAAGTTAGAATCACTGATGCTTTCGAAATGCCCCGTGACCACATTGCCCGAAGCGCTTGCCTGCGCGGACAAAGGCAGTAAACTGCCGTACGTGGTTCCGGCTACGGACTCGCCTCCTGTAACTAAAAAGACCGGATTCGATACTAAGGAGGAAACATCAAATGCCAAGCGATTGCCGTCGGCAACGGAAACGGCATTCTGCGCATTGGCCCAGGCACTGCCCGCAACCATTGCGATGTCCGAATCACTGATGCTTCCGAGACGGCCCGTGACCATGTTGCCTGAAGCACTTGCCTGAGCGGAGAGAGACAGCGGATCGCCCATTTCGCTTCCGGCACTTGACACCCCTCCTTGAATGTCAAGGATCGGAACTGACGACGAAGCGACAATTTTGCCAATCTCAATTGTTGTGCTGTTACCGTCGGCAACCGAAGCAGCATCTTGCCCGGTAGCCTCGGCCTTGCCCGCAGCGACGGTGATATCCGAATCACCATGAAGGGTTCCAAAAACGACTGACAGTTCATTACCGGAGGCAATGGCCTGTGTGGCTTCCTGCTCGGTGTCGGAAGTCGGCTGTGCCGTGGCTCGACCGCCATAGAGCCTCAATTCCTCAACCGCATACTCATCGAAACCAACGGTGACTTTGTTATTCAAAGCTTCTGCCGATACGCCGGTCACCTGAGCTCCGGCGACTTGCATCTCCCAAGCTTCCGCTGTCCCGACTCTCATCGTTACCCATGAGCCGGACGCCGTCCCTGTCGAACCGTCAACGACCGAGCCGTAAAAGCCCGTACTTTCTCCCCACGACGAGACATCAAGCGTTTCGGCCGTCACATTGAGTCCGTTGCCTTGGGCAAGTGCATTTGAACTCGACTCAACCGAAGCTCCGGTCCATCGCCCGGAAGCCGTAACGGTTTGTGCCTGCACGCTCAATATATTGTCGGAGGCTTGAGCCGACGTTTGAACCGTTTGATCTTCGCTGCGAGCGAACACCTCTGCTGCGGCAAGCTCAGCAAGGGAAAAATCCTCACTCAACGCAAGCGTCAGACTGTTTCGGATTGCCGAAGCACTCCGAGTGCCGTCAACCATCACGGCCGCAGCAGAAGCACCGGACCGGATTTGGCCTTGGTCAAGATTCAAAGCAACATCCTGCAAGACCGGTTCTTCGCCGCTTGCCTGCTCACCGATAACTTTGTCCAAGCTGGTTTGAGTCCAGGGAGCCGCTGCCGACCCGTGACTGAAAGTTGTCAAAACAGCAGCCACAGCTGCAGCAATCAGAGATGGTTTATTCATTTCTTATCCGGATAAATCGTCTTGGATTCTCGAGTTTTCGGGTGATCAAACCGAAAACACACCTGCAAAGCAATTTGCCTGAATCGGCAACAAGCGACGATAGCTTGAAAATTCCTGGAGATTATGTCGCGAAATAGGCTCGTCTAGCTTTGCCGTACTGTCTTTTTCTCGAAAAATGTGGTATGCAATGCGTCACTTATCCTCTCCCCGGTTTTTGTACCGGTCCGCGATCTGCCGCAAATCAAGAACCACAGAAAAAAAACAACAAAAACAATGCATCGGCACGCCTGAGGACACATAAAATCTAGCTTTGTTTTTTCTTTGCCAAATTTTGCCCAATCAGTTTCCATGCCCCGACATACGCTTCTGGCTTCTGCCGTCCTTTTGGCCATGACTTTTCAGGCTCATGCCTGGACTATTGACTCCGACTTCTGGTTCTACGCCGATCAAGTTCTGACCGGTTCTCAATCCGCTTCCGAGCCAATCGACAGTACTCTCTTTCCGTTGGCAAACTCTGAGGCCGGTCATATGGCCAATCTGAGGGTTTCTGCCACGGTTGGGCATGATTTGGTTGGCAACGAGGTTCATCTCAACAATTCGATGCTCACCGTCAACCGTCCGCTCGACTCAGAAATGGGCGTCGGCAGACTTTCTGCCGTTCAGGCAAGCGGATCGTCAGATATCGGAACACTTTATCTGAGCGACAACACCCTCAGACTCTCCGGTGCATTGGGTGAAGATTCCGATACCTATGAAATTGCCACGGCACTGATAGCCGATCAAACGAATGTTGATTCGCTCAGGGCTTCCGGCAATCTGCTGGAAGTCAATTCGGCAAATCTCGCTTATACCCGGCAAGGCAGCAGCATTCCGGACATCGGAAGCGTTTTAAGAGAAAAGTACTCAACAGGCGTGATTAAGGAGCTCTCGGCCGATCACAACGCTGTCCGTATCACCAACTCCGAGCTGTCGGTCAACATTTTTGCAGTCAGCGCCCAGGTCACCGAAAGCGCTCAAACAATTGGCAACTCCATCGCGATCCAGGATTCCGCGTTCGTCGGTGACCGTAGCTTTGATGTCGCCGCCGTCAGTATGCTCGGCTCAGACACAGGATCCCTTGCGTCTCAACAAAGCTCCGTCGTCATCAGCAACGTGACGCTTGACGGGCAGTCATCCTATTCGATTGCAGCAGATGAACTTCAATCGGCAATATCGGTTTCCTCGTCTGACGCCGGCGTGATACTCGATAATTTTCAAACCGACGCAAACGCCACAGGACATATCTATGCAAGCCGCGTGCAGGGACGTCACAATGCCGAGGCTTTAAACGGCCGTCTCGACATCCGACACTCCTCAGTCACAGGCACGTTGAGAGGCTCGCTTGTTTCGCTTTCTTCGTTGAACAGCGATCTGACTTTTGGTTCCGTTGTAGCTCACAACAATACTCTGGCAATAAGCGACAGCACGTTGGGTGAGAATTTGTCCGAAGACTCTGCCACCGCATACGGCGTCGAAGCTACCAGCGGAACTCCGGCTTCGTTCGAACTGCACTCCAACCGTGTTTCCATCAGCGACTCGACCATTCAAGGCAGTTGGCAAATCGTCGGTGCTTCAGCTTCCGGTGACGTTGACTTTTTCAACCCTCAGCAATCAACTGCCGTCTTTACGAACAACGCGGTCATCCTTTCCAACGTGAAAATGCAGGAAGGCGACGCGGATATTTCCGGTATCAGTGCCGAGAATCTCCTATCGGCGCAAGCAGTCGGAACGACCATTCAGATTGCGGGCTCCGAAGTCAGCTCGGTCTACGGCGTCAGACTCAATTCCGTTGATTCAGCTTCTATAGAAAACACAACGGTGGCTGTTATGGATCATTCCGTTGTGAACACGATCATCGGCGTTTCAGCCAGAAGCAGCGATCGTGTCGATATCGTCAATACTTCCATCGTCATCGCCAACTCAACCGTTGCCGGAACCGTATCGCTTGCCCGCTTAGCAGGCGAGACGTTTTTGGGGACTTCTTCGGGCAACACGCTGACGCTTTCCAACGCAACTGTGGGTAGCGTCTTGGGTGTCTACGGTGACTACAGCTCACAGGACTCATTCGGTGAAAACAGCCGCCTCATTCTGTCCGGAAACAACACCGTTGAAAATTACCTCACGCATTTTGACAACGTCGACTTCTACGTCACAAAAGAAAATGCCTCAGCTCCGATCCTGACGCTCGGTGCGACCAGTCAAGACGATCTGTCCGTCAGTACGCTCAATGGAAACGACTCGGCCGTTTGGAACTTGTCCGGAACTTCCGTCAACATTCATGTCAGCGGCCTGAATCCGGGCGACAGCTTTGAACTCATCGACCTTGCCGAAGGCCAGACAATTGAAGTTTCCAAGGACACCGTCTTTAGCAAGTCGGACACTTTCACGACCGAATCGTGGAACGTGGCCGAGGACTCGACGCTGAGCGGCACGATCTCAAGTGACACGCTCAAAGACATTCTCGACGCGGGTTCCCATCGCAAGTCGACCAATTCGAACGCTTCGACTCTGTCGGAAAGCATTCTCGGTTCGATGGCAATGATCAGCCAGGCAACCGAATTCATTGCCGATGAAGGCTTGCTGATGGCAGAATCGTCGGCCCGTTCCGACGCAACGACGCTTTTCGGCGCCATGTACGGCGGAAAGTCCTCTTATGACACCGCAGGCGACCTGGATCTTGACAGCATGCACCTGATCGTCGGCGCTTCGACCCGCGTTTCCGACACGGTGCTTGCCGCCTTCTTCGAAGCTGGCTGGGGCGACTCGGACAATCGCTACGGAGCCTCAAGCGGCAATGCCGATCATGATTACTACGGCGTCGGTCTGGCGTTGCGGCACTTTGTGAGCGACACGTTCTTCCTGGACGCCTCGCTGCACGGCGGTATGTCTTCGACCGATTATTCCGGTCGCTATGCCGCCTCCGGAGCCAGGTTTGACGACAATTCTTTCTTTGCCGCAGCGCACCTCGGAGCCGGCATGCGATTCGCGCTCACGGATACGCTTATGACGGAAGTCTACGGACGCTACGCTCTTAACTGGCTTTCCTCGGAGAGCATCCGTATTGACGCTGCCGATCGCTCGACTCTGGAATACGACGACGTCTTCGTTCACACGCTGCGCTTCGGCACGCGCCTACGCCATCAACTGACCGATCAGTTTGCCTGGAGCGCCGGTCTTGCTTACGAGCGCACGCTGCAGTCCGACCTCAAAGCCGATGTCAACAATCTGGCCATTGACGGCGTTTCGCTAGAAGGTAATACGGGCGTCGGCGAGCTCTCGGCAACCTATCGAAAGAGTGCCGATTCGCCTTGGGCTGCTTCCGTTGTGCTCAAAGGCTACATCGGCCAACGTCAGGGTGCCGCCGGACAAGTTCGTCTCGACTATCGTTTCTAAGATTTTCACCATGCGGGCCAAGGATCGGGGCAGATCCTTGGCTAACGATAGCTTGGTCCAAACAAAACGCCGCTTCAAAAGACTGTCCTCTCGAGGCTTTTGCGAAGCGGCGTTTTCTTGAATAACTCAGTTTGAATTATTCTGCCTCCCCCTTCTTCATCGTCTCTGCAAAAGCGACGCAGGTAATGATATTTTTGCTGCCAAAGCAACGATTGCAAGATATGCAACGCGCCTTGCATCTGTCTCCATGGGCCCAACGTGAAACCAAGTCAGGTTCGGATGTCAGCGGTCGGCCCAGACTGACGAGCGAGATATCTCCTTCGGCAAGCGTCCGTTCGATCATGGCCGGAGTTCGATATCCGCCTACTGAAATGATCGAAGCATGCTTCACGCGCTTGGCAACGGCGTGAGCGGCGTCCTCAAAGAAACCTTTTTGCGGGTTTTCTTCTATTGCAGGACTGAAGGAAACAGCAGGTCCTCCAAGGAGACCTCCGCTGATGTGAAGCGCCGCAGCTCCCCGACGATCAAATGCTTCGCAAAGAGCTAGAAAGTCCTTAGAGCTTACGCCGTTTTCCAAACGGTCGGTCGAATTGATTTTGACCCAAATGGGAAAATCTTGACCGACTTGCGCACGAACCTCATCAAATACAGCAAGAGGCAGTCGCGAGCGATTTTTAAAACTACCGCCATACTCATCCGTTCTTCGGTTAAAGGCCGGGCTCATAAATTCACTCAAAAGAAAACCATGTGCGCAGTGAATTTCGACAGCGTCGGCACCGGCATTTTGAGCTCGTTTGGCAGCTTCTCCGAAAGCTCGAATGGTCCCGGCGATTTGCTTGGCACTCATGGCTTCAACCTTCTCACCGTTGGACTTACGGGCTTCACTCGGACCAGCGACGCAGACTCCGTCCTCACTCATACCGCTCTGACCGCAATGCGCGAGCTGAACGATGTAACGCGTACCTTTCGCGTGAAGCTCACGCGCGACTTTCGATATTTCACGTTCAAAAATGTTGTCGTAAGCCTTGATCATTCTCGGCACGGCACGCGCTCCCGGATTAACGCCGATCATCCCGGAAATAATTGCCGAGACGCCTTCACCGTCCGGACCACACATGGGCCTGTAAAGCGTTAGCAGTCGGTCGGCATAACCGTCGGCTTCATAGGCGTATTCGAGTACCGAACTGCGGATGACGCGTCCTTTGAGAGAAAGGCCGCCGGCAACACAAGGTTCAAACATGATTGAGGAGAGAGTCTT
>ENA-UPTB01000270-UPTB01000270.1-human-gut-metagenome-genome-assembly--contig:-NODE-270-length-57662-cov-6.984510_pt1 | contig 57662 bp, 41 predicted proteins | sample MGYA00250046_ERZ773369 | MGnify/ENA primary metagenome ERZ773369 (study PRJEB29103, sample SAMN06111938) | human gut metagenome | biome: human gut; feature: ankylosing spondylitis patient; material... | reverse complement strand
CGCTATGCAGCACCTGTTGCTGTCGCAGCGCCATCAGAAGTTCCCATATCCCCATGGGAATCGTTACGATCCGTTCCCGATGGCTCTTGGTGTCGCTCTCAACAATCTGCCCGGATGCGCAGCTGCGGGAACGGCGGACGGTCAGTTCACAAGCACCGGTTATGTCCCGCCATTGCAGGGCGCACAGTTCACCGCGCCGTAGACCAGTTGTGATGGCCAGCGTGTAATACGCGCGATATAAAATCGGCTCATCCCTTATCGCCTGCATCAGTTTTCTTATTTCATACTTTTGCGGGATATGCTGCACCTCCTTTTCAAAATGCTTTTTCCGAACGCGGTGCGCCGGATTGAACGGAATGATGTCATTTTTCTTGGCATCTTCCAGCACCGAGGAAACCGTTTCTAGATATTTCTGCACAGTAGTTTCCTTGATGCAATTTCCACCACGCCCTGGGCGCTTGCGTAGTTCCTCGCACATTTCCTCTAAAGTCATGGGGAGCAGCTTTGCAAGCGGAATGCCCCCAATCAGCGGATAAACAATATCCAAATTGCGTTTGTACCCTGCGTAGGTGGTAGCCTTAAAGAACGGCTGCTGCCGCTTGAGCCAGTTCTCAGCGTACTGCTCGAAGTGGGTCTGGTCGCTTTCTTCGACACCATACTTGAACTTTTTCTCGATGCGCTCCGCCTCTGCCATGACATATTGCTGGATACCACGCTTAGGTACAGATGACGGCACGGTGACAGTCTGCGCTTTCATCCGTTTCTGCCTATTGACCTTATAGCCGTTGCAGACGGTGATTTTGAATTCTCGTTCGGATTTTTTCTTGATGTAAGCCATTGTACCTCCTTATCGCTGGTGAGAAGAATCTCGGCGGCGATTTCTATTGTTTGTGTGTTGGCTTCGGTTTTCTTGGTCTATGCGGTTGGATTCGCGTGTGCGTTGAATACGCTTGGTTGCTCCCTCTGCAATCTTGTCCTCTTTGCGGAGTTCCGCAATCTTGCAGTTCAACGCCATACGTTGGTCAGACAACTCCGGCGGAGCATCCTTTCGGCGCATCTGCTTGACGATTTCCGCCCGCTGCGCGGCAAGGGTTTTCATTCGCTGGGACAAGCCCTTGCGGTAGTCCACGATGGCCTGCAAAGAGGGAAACTTGTGGTCGTGAACAAAAGCGTGTTCTGCAAGGATTCTCTCGGTGTCTTTCCAGATGCGCTCTAATTCAGGGCGGTTGATGCGTGGCGGTTGTTTTTTGGGCAGGATGCCTAACTGATAACAGTAGTACAGATACAAGCGGTGCATCTGGGATTTCCCGAAGAATACTTCGAAGAAAATTTGAAGGATACCTTTTCCTGCGTAATGGTTCTTGGGACGATATCGTTTCGGCGTATACTGCCGGGGCGGGTGTTTCCGTTCATACAGCCCTGACCCATACAGCAGATAGTTTCCGCGCAGTCGGTCATCTATGGCCGGTAAATCGTATTCTTCTCCCAGCCTATAAAGCCGCACCGCCCGGCCGCCGTCCCGCGCCCGAATCGTTGCATACTTTCGATTGGGGTCACTGCCGAAAATATACCCTTGCCGATACAGCGCTCTGTGAAAATCCTCGGCGGTGCTGGCATCCTCACAGGCTTGGTCGATGGCTTCCCGCATCCGGGCATACCTCGCCGGTTCCTTTTTCTTAGGCTGTTCCACCACCGACAAGCCGTACTCCCGGCACAGCTTGTCGGATGCCGCCCGGAACTCAGTGTATTGGCTGCGGCGCTGCTCGTATTTCTTGCCGTCCACATAGGACACGGAATTGATAACGAAGTGGTTGTGCAGATTATCCGTATTCATATGGGTGGCAACCAGCACTTGGAAACGCTTGCCCCAGACCTTGCGGGCCAGTGCCACGCCGATCTCATGGCACTGCTCCGGGGTGACCTCTCCCTCGCGGAAGCTTTGGTAAGCGTGGAGCGCCACCACACCGTCCGTTTTACCAAAGCGTTCCTGTACAGCCCGCATATCTTCCCATGCGTGGTCTGCCCTACAATGGATGCCGGTGACGAGCTGGGCGCTCTCGTTCAGCTTGGTCTTGGCATCGTTCTCTGCATAGTGCAGCGTTTGGGCAAGGGCATCGTACTCGGTCTTGTCCGGGTTGGCGGCATAATCAAGGACGCGCTGCAGGCTGTCCTTGATCGTCCAAATCTTAGTTACCGCCAATGAGCAAATCCCTCAATCGGTCAGTGTGGGCGCTAATGGCTGCGCCATCTCGCACAGAACAGCTTTCTGCCATTTCATCCAGTTTGTCCAGTACATTAAATACCTCCTTGGGCGGATGCCCGCCCGGTTCATATCCCAGCGCCCGCTGGCGTAAGTATTCCGAGAGAGATAGCCCGCACCGTTTAGCCATCAGCGTCATTTTTCGTTTCTCTGTGACGCTGACGCGAACATTGATTCCAACGCTGCGTTTTCTCATGCGCCAGAAGCCTCACAGGGGTTCGGGGCTGGCCCCGTAGGCTTTTCGGCGGGTTGCCCTGTGGCAACACTTCGCCCATGCTTGCTCTCCCTACGCGATCTTTGTGACGCTAATGACGCTGATGACGCTGTTTGTGAGATATCCCATTTGAAAAGCTGGGTTATGTCAATTTCAGCGTCATTAGCGTCATCTGCGTCATTTCCGTCACGAGAGAACTTCATCTGCCGCGCCTGCGAGGTGCGGTGGGTTTCATAGCGGATACCTCTTGGGGTGAATACGGTATCGTAATGCTCCACGATTTTCCGGGTCAGCTGGTGGGGCAAAACGCCCTCAATATCGGCTGCAGAAAGCAATTCGGTAGCCGTGCCTTGCCATGTTCCGACACTATCGATGTAGTCAGCCACTTTCCAAAGGTAACTCGGCACAGCCTTAGCGATAATTTGTTCGGTGCTTTCTTCCTCATCCAGTATCCAAACGCAGTTTTCTTCGTGCAGACGCAGCGTTTTGTTATCCATATCGCGCCCGGTCACCAAGATGCTGGCGGTCTGGCTCATACGCTTGCGCTGCATGACCCAACTGGTATCGGACGCGCCCATCAAACCGTTGGAGCCTGCAATCTGCTGGAACGGATCATCTGCGGCTTGTTTACGCAGATGGTGGATCAGCAAAATGCAGACATTGTACTTATCAGCCAGTGCTTTCAAGGCGCTGATTTCCTTGTAATCGCTGGCATACATACTGTTGTTCTGGTCGCTGGAACGCACCTTTTGCAAGGTGTCGATGACGATCAGCCCGGTATCTGGGTGCTGGTAGATAAAGCTGACAAGCTGTTCCTCCAGCCCCTGCCCGATGCTGCTGCATTCCGTCTGCATGACCAGCCGTTCGGGGGCTTCTTCGCTGCCCACAAGCTGGAGAAGGCGCTTTTGCAGGCGGTTAAAGGTATCCTCCAGCGAGAGATAAAGCACGGTGTGCGGCTCAATTTCGCGTCCCCACATGGGCTTGCCCTGCGCGACCTGCAAACACAGCCACAAAGTCAGCCAACTTTTGCCCGCTTTGCTGGGGCCGGCAAACAGCGCCAGACCTGCCGGGAGCAGATCGGGGATGATCCATTTGACCGGCGGCAGCGGCGTGGAGAGCAGTTCTTCGGCAGAGATCGTTTTTGAAAGTTTTTCACAATTCATTCGCATCGTCCTTTCTGTTTTGGTATATATCTATTATCTCATACTATCGTCTTTTTGTGTGTAGTAAGTTTTATTCTCTAGTGTTAAATTGTACGGCTCACGCCGCCCCACAGCCCCACAAACGCGCCAAACGGTGGGCGCTTCGGCTGTTTCGTATCCGTGTGCTGCGTGTGGCATCCGCCCCACACCGGGCGGATTTGGGCGGTTACTGCAAGTGAATCAGAACTGATTCACTTTTATGCCTTACGCTCTGGAAAGTGAATCAAATCTGATTCACTTGCAATAAATTCCCCGAAAGTATACGGTTCTGATTCCCTACTTTTATTAGACTGGAAAACGTGAATCGGTTCCGCATACTTTCGGGATAACTTTTCGATTTGCAGCTGCATTTGTCCACTTTGCCCCAGCTGTGGGGACGATTCGCAAGGCTGCCGTTCGGCTGCAACGGCATCATGGGTATTTTTACCCCAGCCAGGTTCTCTGCCTGCCGCCCTCATTGTGTGAACTGTGACTGGACGGAAGTATCTTTACGACCACATCTGTCATTGCGCTCCACTCCGCCATGGGGTGTTTACCAGAGACTGAATCGCTCGTGCCCGGTGGCAGTCATGGCGCGTACTCTGTCTGCGCTGCCGTACTCGTAAGTTGACGGCAATGTGGTGAATGTACCTTGCTTGTCGGATATGCAGTATTCAAGGTGCCGAATCTATTTAAGACGGGGAGGTGCTCTTGCCAAAATCAAGGCAGCTCCTACGCGCTCACGCGGGTCTGACCGCACGGACTTTTCAGAACATAATTGATCACATTGATTTTGGGGATTTTGTAAGCGTTTGCCAGCCGGATGCAGCTGATTTCGCCCTCCCCCAGCAGGTCATAGGCCGCATGGCGGCTGATGCCCAGCATGGCTTGCAGATCCTTGACCGTTACAATGTCCGGGTACTCCGCAAACATGAGCTTGTACATTTCTCTGATTTCTTTACAATCCATTCGATCACCATCCTTATATCAGTATTTTACCTTCGCCTTCAAGCGAAGTATACATATAAGATACTTCGCTCACGAGCGAATGTCAATAGAAGTCACAAAAAATTCATTTTTCGTTTTTTCACTTGCGCTTTCATGTTATGGTGTGCTACAATAGAGAAAATTTATTGGAGGGCTTTTTTCATGGAAGTAGGTCAAAAAATCAAACTAGTACGGCTTCATAGAGGTTTGACACAAAAACAACTGGGTGACCTTCTCAATCTTGGGGACGGCGGCGCAAATCGAATAGCACAATATGAAATAGGATACCGTGTTCCCAAGCCATCTCTACTAAAAGAAATCGCAAAAGTTTTGGATGTCAAAGAAGAAACATTTTTCGTGAGCGACAAATATCTCTTAGACATCCTGCGGACAATTATGTGGTACGATTTTGAACATAGAAGATCTTTCAAACTGGCTGAAGCCACGCTTGATGCTTCGATTGCGCCGATAGAAAGTAAAACCATCGAACTGCGCGGCAACGCCTGCACCACATGGGGCGACTCAATCGCACCAGCACCCGCAACAGTACTATGGATGAATGTTCCACTCGTCAATGACCTCATGCGGGAGTGGCTTACCCGAAAGCAGGAACTTGCCTCCCATGCTATTACAAAGTCCGAGTATCTCGAATGGCTGCTCCAATGGCCGGCATCCTCCGACATGGCCGGGAAGCGCGAACCGAAAAGACAATGGAGAAAAGCAAAATAAGCGTTTTGCAGTAAATCAAAATCCCACGCCTTTGTCGGCGCGGGATTTTGCAATTTTATGGTATGCCTACAATAGTATTCATCGGTGTACAAATGTCATGGTTCATATGCCAGAAAATAGCTCTTGACTTTGTTTGAATTCTCTGCCGCAGCATGAGTTTCCCGCAAGATTTTGCACCGCTTTTCTTCACCCTCTTTTGCGGCATCGATCAATCTTGTCGAGAATACGACCATTCCAGCGTTGGCTTCCAGATGCATGGCATTGACCTCAATGATCAGCCAGCGTTTCTCGCCGTTTGCACAGACCACGACTTTCCGTTATCCACTGCCATGTTCTTCTTTCAATAGCAATAGCCGCTTCAAGTGGTCCACATTGAAGCAGCTATATATTATCGCAATTTGAAACCAAAACGTGCCAAAAGTCAAAATAATTTTATCTGATAAGCATCTCCAAAGCCATCGGATTTTATAAGTGATTCTAGGAAATCATGGTAACAATCCCTTCTTTTTCTCGCAGGAGCCGCCGGTAAAGCATCTAGAACGGATGCGCAGTCCGATGCCGCAGGCAGCGTTCTATGGGGATTAGGAAATTTCCCCAGCAAGCAGAAAATCGCTTTCGTGTCACGAAAAAAGACGCTTGCAGAAGAGTGAAAACTGTTTTGAATGCGCGATTTTTTGTTTACTTAGAAGTCGATAGGTGCTATACTTAAAAATAGAGAATTATGCTCATGGACGGGCTGTTTTTAAGCAGGAGGCAGAGGCGATGGCAGTATCATATAATAAGTTATTTAAGCTGTTAATTGACAAGAAAATGAAGAAGAAAGAGCTGTGCGAGCTCGCCGGAGTCAGCGCAAGTACCATTGGAAAAATGGGGCGCGGGGAACCTGTTTCCGTAGAAATGGTAGAGAGAGTTTGCCTTGCATTAGAATGCGCTCCAAATGATGTTCTGGAGTTTTACCGAGATGACAAAAAGCAGTAAATCAAAGGAGAAAACATAATGATTGATTTTGCGCCGGGCATGAGAACCATCATTCGTGACGAGGAATGGATGATCAAGAAAATTGAAACGAATAGCCTTGGAAATAGAACTTTATACTGCGTTGGTGTTTCTCCGTTGGTTAAGGATAGAGAAGCGATTTTTCTCACGGATTTGGAACAAATTCAAATCGTTAATCCGGCGGAAGTAAAATTGATTGCGGATGTTTCTCCGTTCTACAAACGAGCACTATTATATTTAGAAAGTCAATGGCGTCAGCAAATTCCTACTGATGCCAATTTACATATTGGCCATAAAGCGGCGATGGACTTGATGCCATATCAGCTTGATCCCGCAAAGCTTGCCCTGCAACGCCCGAGACAGAGAATTCTTATTGCGGACACTGTAGGTCTCGGTAAAACTCTGGAAGCGGGTATTTTGATGTCCGAGCTGATTGCTCGTGGTAAGGGTAAAAGAATACTGGTTGTTACCGTTAAGAGTATGATGACACAGTTCCAGAAAGAAATGTGGAACCGATTCACCATTCCTTTGGTGCGCCTTGATTCTAACCGGATTCAAAAGATTCGTGCCAACTTGCCGTCGAATTATAATCCTTTTTTCTATTATGACAAGACAATTGTATCTATCGACACCTTAAAGCGAGACGTTGAATATCGTACTCATCTGGAAAATGCATATTGGGACATTATTGTAATCGACGAAGCTCAGAATGTTGCCGAACGTGGAGATCATCAGGCGCAGCGTTCTCGTCTTGCAAAGCTGCTTGCAGATCGTAGCGACACAATGATAATGCTGTCAGCAACTCCTCATGACGGAAGAGCAAAGAGCTTTGCATCCTTGATGAATATGCTCGACCCGACTGCGATTGCAGACCCACAAAACTATACCCCGGAAGATATTAAAGGACTTTGCATTCGTCGTTTTAAGAAAGATGTCAAAGATCAAGTCAGTGGTTCGTTCTTAGAAAGAAAAATCACACTTGAGCGTTGCAATGCATCTGCAAAGGAAGAATACGCTTTTGATATTTTTACTGAAATGCAACTGGAGATGGATCTGGGTAAAACCAAAGGTACAGGTCAGCTGTTTAAGACCAGCTTGGAAAAATCTTTGTTCTCCAGTCCGGCAGCTTGTATCAAGAGTATCGAAGCGCGCTTGAAGAAACTATATAAAAAATATACCGCAGATGACATCAAAGATATTCACCTGCTTGAAAACCTGAAAACTGCGCTGGAGGCAATTACTCCGGCAGATTTTACACGCTATCAGAAACTCCTTGATCTCCTCAAAAGTAAAGAATACGCTTGGAATCCAGCAGATAGCGGTGACCGTGTTGTTATCTTTACTGAGCGTATCGAAACCATGAAGTATCTTGCCGAAAGACTTCGCCAAGATCTTGGACTGAAGGCAAACGCCATTCAGGAGATTTCCGGTGGGATGAGCGACGCTGAACAGCAACGCATTGTTGAGGATTTTGGCCGAACGGAATCTTCGGTTCGTGTTTTGGTTGCATCTGATGTTGCATCTGAAGGCTTAAATCTTCACTACTTGAGTCACCGGTTGATTCATTTCGACATTCCTTGGTCTTTGATGGTGTTCCAACAAAGAAATGGTAGAATCGACAGATATGGCCAACAGAAGCGCCCTGATATTCGCTACATGCTCATTGAAAGTGATAACAAACGTATCAAGGGCGATATGCGCATCATCGAAATCTTGATTACTAAAGAGGAGCAGGCTCTGAAAAATATAGGCGATCCTTCTCTGTTGCTCGGTAAGTTTACCATCGAAGATGAAGAGCTTGTTGTAGCTGAAACCATCGAATCCGGTTCGGATTCAGATGTCTTTGAACAAACATTGGATGCTGGTGAAGATGACTTTGATCCATTTGAAGCGTTGATGGCCGCAGCTGGTAAAGAGGAAGATGAGGATGAGAAAAAATCGGAGATTGTTTCGGACGAAACCTTGTTCTCGGATATAGATTATTTGTATCAGGCACTCACATATCTAAACCAGACAGAGAATCATCCAGTTGAAAGACTGAAAACGGTTTCCGGTTTAGATATCAGACTGACTTCAGATATGGAGCGACGTTTGAAAGCGCTCGTTCCGGAAGAAGCACTCCCGCAAGGCGAAACACTCCGTGTTTCTGATGATAAAGCCTTCTGCATGGAACAGATGAGAAGCAGTATGCAGAAAAATATGGATGAGGCTGCCTGGCCGACTACTCAGTATTTGTGGAAACTCCACCCCGTTCTTAGTTGGGTTAATGACAAAGCAAGTTTGCTGTTTAAGAGGGATGAAGCTCCTGTCCTTGGGGTTCCTGGAGCGTTAAAGGCTGGCGAAAGCATTTATGTTGTAACCGGCAGTATGCCTAATCTGAAGTCAACTCCTTTGGTTGATGAATGGTTTGGCTTGCTTTACCAAGATGGCAAATTCATTAAGGTGCTATCTATGAATGAAGTGGTACAGAAAACAGGATTAAGCAATCCCAAGATTCCGAATACGAATTGCATAGGCGAGGATGAAATTTCTGCTGCAAGTTCCTTGCTGCGTGATGTAGTTTCCCAAGCAAAAATGCATTTGGATGAGCATTACAAGAGATACCAGACAGAAATGCGTCCGCTATTAGATGAAGAAGTTGATAAGCTGATTGAGCTTCAAGAAAAGCATAAAGAATACTACCAGCTGACCCTGTTTGAGCATGAGCGAAAGTTGAAAGAGCAGGAGCGCCGGGTAGATGAACTCTTTGATCAGTTTACGAACTGGGTAAAAGAAACGTTGACAATACAGAACAATCCGTACATTAGAGTTGTATCTGTACTGATGGGGGTATCACAGTGAGTATAGATTTGACAGGTATCACCAACAAAAATGAATACTATACGAACCACTACTTTTCCACTGTATTTGAAGAAAATACGAGTACCACTATTAGCAACTGGAACGCGGCTGCAAGAGATTCCGAAGAAATTAAAACGCCTTGGTCGCTCCTTCGCCAGAATGCCCGGCAGTTTTATACAGCACATGACAAATTTGTTCGTTCTGCTGTAAACTTACAAGTGCTTGCCAATATCAAAGCACTCGCAGGTAGCTATCTGAAATCATTGGGCTATCCGGAAGCAACGCCAGAAGTTGTGTCGGTGGACGATTCTCTGTCGGTTCCGGTTTATCTTGAAATGACAAAGAGCAATGGCGCACCATTGCTGTGGGTATTGTTATCAGCATCTAAAGAATCGGATGCGGGCATTATGGAGAGCTTTGTGTTCAATGCCGACGATGTGGACGATGATGCTGCCGGTACACTTTACAAGGGCATTTTGGGCGAGATGGCAAACGAGGACTTGGTTACAAAAATCCTCTTTGGCACAGCTGAACCTCCTCGTTTTGTTATGTTGATTGGCATGAATCAGATTGCTCTTATCGACCGCAACAAGTGGAACGAAAAGCGCTATCTTCAGTTTGAACTTGAGGAGATTTTTTCCCGGCTGGAAAACACGACTTTGCAGGCAATGTCTGTCCTGCTTCATAAGGATTCTCTTTGCCCTGATGATGGAAAAGTTCTTTTGGATGAGTTGGATGAACAGAGCCAGAAGAATGCTTCCGGCGTATCGCAAGACTTGAAGTACGCCCTCCGTGAAAGTATTGAATTGCTCGGTAACGAAGTCCTTTACGATATGAAGACACGCCTTGGGCGTGATCTTGATGCAGACCCTGTAGATGCCGGACAGTTGACTTTAGAGTGTCTGCGCTATATGTATCGTATGCTGTTTGTGCTTTTTATTGAGTCCAGGCCGGAACTTGGCTATGCACCGATCAAAGCACAGAGCTATTACTCCGGATATTCTCTGGAAAGTTTGCGAGATATTGCGGATAACATCCGTGATGATGTAAATGAAGTTGGTGATGGCTATTACCTGCATGAAACGCTGGCAAAGCTCTATGAGCTGATTTATGACGGCTATCCGAAAACGGAAGATGAACTAAAAAAAGCGACTGGTTCCGATAGCTTGCACGATATGTTCCTGATTGCTCCGCTGAAGGCACATATCTTTGATCCGGAATATACCAAGATGATTACTGCGGCCAAGCTGAGAAACAGCTGTATGCTGCGTATCATTGACCTTATGAGCTTGACAAGGGCTACGGGCAGAAAAAATGGTCGCCGTGGCCGTATTTCCTATGCAAATCTGGGCATCAACCAGATGGGCGCAGTGTACGAGGCGCTTCTTTCCTATCGAGGATTTATTGCCGAACATGACCTCTATGAAGTAAAGAGAGCCGGTGACAGCTTTAACGAACTGGATGTTGGCTACTTTGTATCTGAATCTGAGCTTGACCAATATACCGAAGATGAGCGTGTCCGTTACGAATCTGGTGAAAAAGCGGGCAAGCTTCGTGTGTATGAAAAAGGCACTTTCATTTATCGTCTGGCAGGTAGAGAGCGTGAAAAATCCGCATCCTATTACACACCTGAGGTTTTGACCAAGTGTCTGGTTAAGTATGCCCTGAAAGAGCTTCTTGAAGGAAAAACTGCGGATGAAATTCTCAAGCTGACCATCTGCGAGCCTGCTATGGGCAGTGCAGCGTTCTTGAACGAGGCAATCAATCAGCTGGCAGAGGCCTATATCTCCCGTAAGGAGAAAGAAACCGGCGAGATCATCAGCTATGAAAAAAGATTTAATGAATTGCAAAAGGTCAAGATGTTCATTGCCGACCGCAATGTTTATGGCATCGACCTGAACCCTGTGGCTGTTGAGTTGGCAGAGGTTTCCCTGTGGCTGAATACCATTTATGAGGGTGGCTTTGTACCTTGGTTTGGCACCCAGCTGGTAAACGGAAACTCCCTGATCGGTGCAAGGCGGCAGGTTTACCGCATTGAAAACACACAATCCACCTCTAAGGGATTGCGCTGGTACGAGATAGAGCCGGAACGGGTACCTTGGGGAACAAAGCGTATGCCGAAGAAGCAGGTTTATCATTTCTTGCTTGGCGATCCGGGAATGTGCAGCTATTCCGATAAGGTTATCAAGCAGTTGGAGCCAGAGAACATCAAGGAGATGAAAGACTGGAACAAGAAATTTACCAGTCCGGTCACTGACGATGAGGTTGTTACTCTGCTGCGACTTTCTGCGGCAATTGATGAGCTGTGGGCAGCGCAAATTCAGTTGCGTAAGGAAGTAGGCGCTAAAACACAGGACTCCCTCTCTATCTTTGGCCATACTGATGATGTAGAAGATTCTCATACAACGATTCGTCAGAAGGATAAGATTTTCAGTGAGCTTTATAAGAGCGAACACATGAAAAATGCCGGTCCCTATGCACGACTGAAGTTTGCAATGGACTATTGGTGTGCGCTGTGGTTCTGGCCGATTGACAAAGCGGATCTGCTTCCTACCAGAAGTGAATTCCTGTTTGATATGTCGCTGATCCTTGAGGGGACGATGGCGTCCGTAAAAGTTACCGATTCCGTGAAGGGTGGCCAGATGACGCTGTTCCCCACCGAAATGGAGCAGCTTGCGCTGGACATCATTGATACCTATGGTACGGATACAGTCGTTGATATTCCCCGTCTGCGCAAGGAAAATCCGCGGCTTGATCTGGCTGCAAAAATCGCAGAGCAGAATCATTTCATGCACTGGGAACTTGAATTTGCTGATCTGTTTGCAGAGCGTGGTGGGTTTGACCTGATTATTGGAAATCCGCCTTGGATAAAAATTGAATGGAATGAACAGGGCGTGCTTTCGGACAGCAATCCAATGTTTGCGGTCAAAAAGCTGACTGCGACCCAGACTACGCATGAACGCTCTAATGCATTACAAAACCAGATTACACGGAATATGTATTTTTCTGAGTATGAATCCTTGTCCGGAGAGCAAGCCTTCTTGAACGCTTTGCAAAACTATCCTGAGCTCAAAGGTCAGCAAACCAATTTGTATAAATGTTTTTTACCACAAGCTTGGAACAATGGCGCCACCTCTTCCGTTAGTGCATTCGTGCACCCAAACGGAGTTTTCGATGATCCTAATGGGGGCGTTTTGAGGCAAAAATTATATTCATGTCTGAGGTACTATTTTCGATTTTCAAATCGAACGAGTATTTTTTCAGATGTCAGCCAGTCACGAGATTTTTGCTTGAACGTCTACAGCACAAGCAAATCTCCTTCTTTCGATTATATTGGCAACCTATTTGCAACAACTACAATTGAAGATTGCTATATTGGAAATAGTTCAGATTTGGTCCCTGCAATAAAAGATGATAAGGGTTCATGGAATACAAAGGGACATCCTGACAGAATAATCAAGATTACACAAAAAGAATTAAAACTTTTTGCATCCATGTTTGATGGTACTGACGATTGGAAAGTCGCGCGTCTTCCAGTTATTCATTCAAAGCAGTTGATGGATGTTCTCAACTGCTTTGCAGAATACCCAAAAAGGCTTGAAGAAGTTGGCGAAAACGTGTTTGCTTCAGAGCTGTGGCACGAAACTAATGCACAGAAAGAGGGAACGATAAGCAAGGAAGTTCACTATCCTGAAGGCGGTATTGATACAATTCTATCGGGTGCGCATATCGGAGTGGCAAATCCCTTATTCAAATGTTCTAGGTCTGATTGTCAGAGCAGATATGATTTCGACCCAATAGATCTTACACTCGTGAAAAGAGGATATATCCAACGTTGCAATTACCGTCCTGCTTGTGATAATGCTACATATTATCAGAGAGTACCGGTTACTCCCTGGGGTACAAGTTTTCTTGACGAATATCGAATCGTATCACGGAGAATGCTTAATCAAGATGGCGAGCGCACATTAATGGCTGCAATAATCCCACCTCGAGTCGGATACATCAATACTGTTTTTGGTGTTGCGTTAAATTCTAGAATATCTACCTTCGCTGGTATGGAAATGTCATTGCCATACGATTTCTATATCAAAACCACTAGAAAAAGTGATGGACGATATGACACAATTTCAAAGCTTCCTTTTGTTGATTCCGGAAAATTTTCTCAGGCAATATCGCTTCGTTGTTTGCTATTAAACTGCATCACTGAGCATTATCAACTTCTTTGGGAAAATGAATGGGAAGAATGTTTTACTCATGATTCGTGGTCGAAGGAGGATTCTCGCCTTGACAAAGACTTATTTAGAAATCTGACACATAAATGGAATGAATCATCACCTCTTCGAACTGATTATTGTAGAAGGCAAGCGCTTGTTGAAATCGATGTGCTAACAGCTATGGCTTTGGGAATGACTTTAGATCAGTTAAAAACAGTATATAGAATTCAATTCCCGGTAATGCAAAAAATAGAGGGAGATACTTGGTATGATGCCAATGGGCGTATTGTCTTTACTGCAAGTACCAATTTACCAGGTGTCGGTTTCGACCGGAAGGAGTTTGAGCTGAACATGAAGGATGCCCCTGCCGGTAAGAAGTTCTATCGCACTATTATGGACGACACCATGCCCGGCGGCCCTGTGGAACGCACCATTGAGTATGTTGCCCCCTTTGACCGCTGTGACCGTGAGCAGGACTACGAAACCGCTTGGAAGTTCTTTGAAGAGAAGTACGGGAAAATAGGGTGATGGATACGCCCAGCCCCTATGTGCAAAGCTGTTTAAATCAAAATGGAGGTGGACAGATTGGACATTATTCTTGAAAATTGTAACAATATTACTCAGGGGCGAGCAATCATTGTTGAAGGAGCCCTGAACATAAAATACGCAATAAACGGTACCGGAAAATCTACTATATCAAAAGCAATTACGGCCGTGGTCAATCAAGATGATAAAGCATTGGATTTGTTAGTACCTTATCAATTTGCTAATGACCCAACTCATCGCCCGAAAGTGATGGGAGTAGATAACATCCACAAGGTAATGACCTTCGATGAAGCATATATTGACCAATATATGTATCAAACGGATGACCTTCTAAAAGATAGCTTTGAAATTCTTGTAAGAACACCGGATTATGATCGCCACATGGCTGAAATAGGGCAGTTGCTTTCAGAGATAAATGAATCCTTTCAAAGAAACCCGGAACTCGATTCACTAATCCAAGCGTTCTCAAGTTTTATAGATGGCTGTGGAAGAAGCCAAACCAGCATTGCTGCATCTGGACCAATATATAAGGCTTTTGGAAAAGGAAATCGAATTAATAATATTCCGGCTGGATTAGAGGCATTTTCGCCATATCTGAGTAACACGCAAGAAGCATCTAATGTGAAGTGGCTTAAGTGGCAGGTTGATGGGAAAAAATTTCTTGAAATAGCAGACCAATGCCCGTACTGCTCTGGCTCCATCGAGCATGCAAAAGCGAAAATTCTGCAAATCACAGAAGAATATGATTCAAAAGCCATAGAGCACCTTGATAAAATGCTCGTATTGTTTGGACAGTTATCTCCTTACTTTAGCGAAGCAACAAGAGAACAAATTGCATTGATTACCAACAATGCCGGAAATATGACAACGCAACAGAAGAGGTATTTATTTGAAATTAAGGATCAAGTGAATTCGGTGCTTGTATTGTTGCAGGGCATTAAGAAGCTGGGTTTCAATTCTTTGAAGGATGTTGATAGAGTAGTTGATCAGTTGCGAAGCTACGAAATTAATTTGGAACTGTTTGGTCATCTACAGTCTGACCTGATGCGCAGTAAAATCGATATAATAAATGCATCGCTTCATCACATTGTCGAAAAAGCAGGAAGATTGCAAGGGGAAGTAAATCAGCAAAACCTGCTAATACAAAGAACAATTCGAGAGAACAGTACCGCTATCAATAATTTTTTGAAATGTGCAGGTTACAAGTATGCAGTTTCCATAGAAGAAACAGCGGAACACAAATATAAACTTTTGCTACGGCCTACTTCAGTTGATACTAAAATATCTTCGGCAAAAAGTCATCTTAGTTATGGCGAACGTAATGCGCTTGCGCTTGCATTGTTTATGTTCAGTGCGATTAAAGAGGATCCTGATATGGTTATCTTGGATGATCCGATAACCTCATTTGATGGAAACAAGAAATTTGCACTACTAAATATGCTGTTTTTGTCTGAAAGATGCCTTAAGAATAGAACAGTTTTGCTGTTGACACATGACTTCAACACAGTTATCGATGTTATTTCAACTATGCCCTACAATTTCAATCCTGCTCCGCATGGCGCATTTTTATCAACAATAAATGGTGTGCTTGAAGAGAAAGAAATTTCCAAAGCAAATATACTGTCTTTCAAACAGATAGCCCTTTTGAATATAGAGGCAGATATAGATATATTGAATAAGGCGGTTTTTTTAAGACGGTTATATGAAGCAGAGGGCAACAAGGGTCTTGGGTGGAATTTGCTTTCCAATTTGTTTCATAAGAGAGAAGTGCCAACAATACCAGACGATAATGCTACCCGAAATATGACCGCTTCTGAAATAGCTGATGCAACAGCAGAAATCGGTCAATACATTACTGGTTTTGACTATAATCAGCAATACTTAAGAACACAGAACACTCAAACGCTAATCGATGCGTATCACAATAGTGGAAGCAATTATGAAAAACTACAGATTTATAGAATTCTGTACAACGAAAATCATGAAAATCCTGTAGTAAAAAAATTTGTTAATGAAACATTTCATGTTGAAAATGATTTCCTATTTCAGTTAAATCCAAGCGAATACGAAACGATTCCGCAATACATTATCGAAGAATGTGACGAAGATATTCAGTCATTAGTTCATTGATTGTTAGGAGGATTGCAGTATGCTACCATCCATACTTGCGAAACAATTACAGAAAGGTATCGGGGATTATATCGAAACCACATTCCCGATGACCAACGAACCGTTCAAAGGTTCCGTAGAGAAAATGCTGGCGAATAAAGGCTCTGTTTACCATGAGCCTTATGTTGCTGTGCGCCTTCCGTTCCGTGTGGCAGCGGAAATGCCAACTTGTTTTGAAGCAATTCATCCTGCATATCTTCCTTATGTGCATCAGCAAAAAGCTTTTGAGCGACTGACCGGAGATGATGGTAGATCCACGTTAGTTGCTACGGGTACTGGTTCCGGTAAAACCGAGTGCTTCCTCTATCCAATTCTGGAGTATTGCTATCAGCACCGTGGCGAGCGAGGAATAAAAGCACTTATTATTTATCCGATGAATGCCTTGGCAACGGATCAGGCGAAACGTATAGCGGAGCTAATCTATGGAAGTGATGAACTCCGTGGGAATGTGACTGTCGGTATGTATGTTGGTGGACAAGATCATACGCCCGCCCGCACTATGAGCGAACATGGCGTTATTACAGACCACGAAACCATGCTGAACAACGCACCGGATATTCTGATGACCAACTATAAAATGCTGGACTATCTGCTGGTGCGTCCGAAAGATGCTCTCTTGTGGCAGGATAATAATTCTGAGACTCTGAAATATATCGCAGTCGATGAGCTGCATACATTCGATGGTGCACAAGGCACAGATTTGGCCTGTTTGCTTCGTCGCTTGAAACGGCGCTTGGGCATCTATGATGGATACCTGTGCTGCGTCGGTACATCTGCAACGATGGGGTCAAAGGAGAACAACGGCAATATTCTGAACTACGCAGAAGAAATCTTTGGTGAGCCGTTTGACAAGGACGCAATTATCACAGAAGACCGTTTGAGTGCTCAGGAATTCTTTGCGGGAGCCGAAGTGACGGAATTTACGTTGCCAACAGTAGAGCAGGCTATAGAACTGGAAAAATTGTCTGAGGAAGATGAGCCTTCAGCCTACTTGCAGAGCGCGGTAAAAGATTGGCTCCCGAATTTTTCTTTTGATGTCCTTGACGATGAAGGCAGAATCCAGCTTGGATATGAACTGATGCATCACAGTTTCATGCAATCGGTTATCAATCTGACCGGCGGTACATATTATCAGGTTTCAAAAATTGCAGAAGATTTGGCTGTTCATTACCCGGATTTGAAAACCCTGCCTGATGCAGATGTAGTTATCAATTCTCTCTTTGCTTTGATTTCTCATGCAAGAACAGGAAAGGTAGGAAAGCTACGTCCTTTTTTGAATGTTCAGGTTCAGCTTTGGATGCGGGAACTTCGTCGCTTGGTTGCAAAAGTAGACTCAGATGAAATCACTTATGAGATTGCTCATGATTTGAATAAACAACAGGCAAAGCAGTATCTTCCTGTTGTAAACTGTCGTGATTGTGGTATTACAGGTTGGGTATCCGTACTCAATGAACGTAGCAATGCCACCATGACAAATCTTGAATCGTTCTATAACCTATATTTCCGTGCTGACGAAAAAATCGTGATGATGTTTCCTCATTCTCATGATGAACGTGTTTCGGGTATGATTCCTGCAAGAATTTGCCCCGATTGTCTGCAAGTAAAACTTGGTGAGGATGGGACCGACGAGTGCGTCAACTGCGGTGCTGAAATGGTTGATGTAATGATTCCCAGCCCAATCAAGACTTCTGGCACTAAGAACCACAAACAATACGTTTGCCCCTGCTGTGGCAGTCGTCGTGGTCTGTCGTTGATGGGCCTTCGTAGTGCAACAGAAATTAGCGCAAGCATTTCTCAAATGTTTGCGTCCAAGTTTAACGATGATAAAAAGACGTTGGCATTCTCTGATAATGTCCAGGATGCTGCACACAGAGCAGGCTTTTTCAACTCAAGAACATGGCGTTTTGGCCTTAGAACTGCTATTCAAAAATACTGTACTGAAATAGGTTCTGGGAAAAACCTTGCGGATTTTCAGAATGGTTTTATTAAGTATTGGCATGAGCACATGACCGATGAGCAGTTTGTAAGTTTCTTTATTGCTCCTAATCTGACTTGGAAGCAAGCCTATGAAGATATGGTTGAGAAGCGCAGCTTAGGCAAGGATAAGCAGGCACAAATTCTGATATATGAAGTAGAGCAGCGTATTAAATACGAAATCATGCTTGAATTTGGTCTTGCCGGTAACATTGGGCGAACGCTTGAAAAGTCTAATTGCTCTGTTATTTCCTTTGCTACGGAAGATATTATTCGGATTGCTGATGCCGTACAGGAAAGAACTATCAATGAACTTGGTGTGCTGACCGCTGAAAACTCGGATTCGTTCAAGCGCATGGTTATCGGGTACTTGAACCTTATGCGCACAAATGGCGCTTTTGAGGATAAAGTGTTCGATGAATATACCATGGGCGATGGCAATGGCTATATGTTGTCAAACGACAGGAATCGTTGGCTTCCTGGCCGTCAGTCAGGTCGAAACACACCTCGCTTTATTGCTGAGCATATTGGCAATGGTCGCGCGTCTTTTGAGTTTGATTCACCTGCTGCTAATAAGTATGTGGACTGGATTGCTTCCTGCTGTAACGAAGTGCTGGTAGATGACAGTACTTTTCGGGCAATCAGTAAATTTATTTTGGATGAAGCAGTGAAGCAAAATGTAATATCTCTGGTTCCTTCTTCGGTCAATTATAAGATCTACGGGCTAAATAAGGAACGTGTCTTTATCACGGATGATGTGATGCAGATGCGTTGCGATAAATGTGGTTCTGTATATGCTGTTGCAGCAGAAAATGCAGAGCTTTGGATTGGTGCGCCTTGCCAAAGGACTACCTGTGGTGGGTTCCTTGAAGAATACGAGTCAGGCGAAATAAATTATTATGGCCGCCTTTACAGTGCTGGTGATTTGGTTCGTATCAACGCAAGGGAACATACGGGTTTGTTAGAACGTCCCGATAGAGAGCAGCTCGAAATTGATTTTAAGCGCAGTAAGGATACTCAGGAGATTTGGGACCCCAATGTATTATCGTGTACTCCGACCCTGGAAATGGGTATTGATATTGGTGACTTGTCTACCGTCATCCTGTGTAGTATGCCGCCAGCTCAGAGCCAATTCTTACAGAGAGCAGGTCGAGCAGGTCGTAAGGATGGTAATGCACTGACCTTGGCTATTGCGAATGCAAGACCCCACGATTTATATTTCTATTCTGATCCTTTGGATATGATTGCCGGCGAGGTTACTCCACCAAAAATATTCCTTCGAGCATCTGCTGTTTTGGAAAGGCAGTTTGTAGCTTTTTGCATGGATTCCTGGGTTAAAAAGGGGATTCCTGATGGCGCTATTCCTGATAAAGTTGGTATTGTTCTGAAAAAATTGGATGCCCGCCCGGATGATATGTTCCCATTTAACTTCCTGAATTATGTACAAAGCACGTTATCCCGTCAGTTAAACTCTTTCATGCAGATGTTTGCAGCGTACCTTGATGATAGTGCAAGAGAAGAACTGCAAATGTTCGCCAGAGGGAAAGACGCTAATGATAGTCCTATGTATGTCAAAATTCTGGATGCATTCGAGGATTTGAAAAAACAACAGGATACATTGAGAACAAGCGTTGATGCCCTAAAAGCGATGATTCGTGATCTGGAAGATAAGCCAAAAGATAGTTCCTATGATGAGGAAATTAAAGAACTGAAGCGTGAAGAAGCGGCATTGCTTACAGTCCTTCAAGAAATTGGCAAGAAAAATATCTTTAATTTCCTGTCTGATGAGGGATTGCTTCCAAATTACGCTTTCCCTGAAGCAGGTATTATTCTTCGGGCAGTTCTTTATCGTAAGGAGGATGAGGAAACACCGGCTCAGAAGAAAAAATATGAGAAGATGGTCTATGAATATAGCCGCAGTGCTTCCTCCGCTATTAGCGAATTTGCTCCTAATAATAGCTTTTATGTAGACGGTCGTAAGCTGACCATAGATCAGGTTGATTTGACAACCGCTCAGACCGCAAGATGGAGACTTTGTCCGAATTGTTCTCATGCTCAGATTGAGGAAACTGGCAAGAATACATCAGCTTGTCCTCAGTGTGGTAGTCCTGCTTGGGCTGACGCTGGACAGGTTAGAACCATGCTGAAGGTTCAAATGGTCTATTCTAACATGGACTATACCAAGAGCCTAATTAACGATGAAAGCGATGATCGAAACAATGTTTTCTATTGTAAGCAACTCTTGGTTGATGTAGATGAGGATCACGATATTTCCAGCGCATATCGTATGGACAACGAGGATTTCCCGTTTGGATATGAGTTCGTTCGCAAAGCAACTCTGCGTGAAATTAACTTTGGCGAGAGTGACATGACTGGTGAAAAGCTGTCTGTTTCCGGTGTCGAAGAAGTACGCAAGGGATTCAGAATCTGTAAATATTGCGGCAAAATCCAACCTGAAAACGGAAAAGCTAACCATAGCTTTGCCTGCAAAACAAGAAAGATGCCCACTTTAATGCAGGCTGACGCTTATGAAGAATGTCTGTTCCTATACCGTGAGTTCAGCACAGAAATTCTCCGACTTCTTGTTCCAGCGACTACAATGGATTCTTCCTCTGTGAAAATGGAATCGTTTGTGGCTGCATTTATGTTAGGTATGAAAGAGTATTTCGGTAATGTTGATCATTTAAGGGCAACTGTCAGTGAAGTCCCTGTTCCCGATGCAGATTATCGAAAGCAGTATCTGGTTATTTATGATTCTGTTCCGGGTGGTACGGGCTATCTGAAACAGTTGATGCATGAAAAAAACGCTCTAATTGAAATTTTTGAAAGAGCACTTCATGTAATGGAGAATTGTTCCTGCAAGGATGACCCGCAGAAGGATGGATGTTACCATTGCTTATACGCCTATCGTCAGAGTCAGCAGATAGGTAACATTTCAAGGACTACGGCTATTAGAATCTTGAAATCAATTCTTTCTGGCAAAGATAATGTTCAGAAGATTGATAAGATCAATGATATTCCCGTTAATCCGTTGTTTGATAGCGAGTTGGAACAGCGCTTTATGGAAGCAATTCGCACCAAGGTTGGTGCCGCCAATGTAAGTGACACAATCCGCAATGGCAAACACAGCTATTATGTGAAGATAGAGAACTTTGCTTGGGAAATCGAGCCACAGGTCCTTCTGGATGCTGGTTCTGGTGTTTCGGTAGATTGTAAGCCGGATTTTGTGTTCTGGCCAGTTTCCGCACCAGAGCACAAGCCTGTGGCTGTATTCACAGATGGTTTCCTATATCACAAAGACATCGTTTCTGATGATACAATTAAGCGAGAAGCTATTCGCAGAAGCGGCAATTTCCGTATTTGGTCGCTAAGCTTTAAGGACGTTCAAAGTGTATTTGCACCACAGGGCGATTTTTATACGACAACACTTGAAGCAGAAAAAATGCCTTCCGGCAAGACGATGTACCAGAATATGATTAAGAAGCAAAATGCAGATGTCATTGAACCGGCAAAGTTGTCTTCCTTTGATTTGCTGCTGGAATATCTTAAACTGCCTGATGCAGAAAGAGTTTTTAAGGGACAAGCATATGCATATTCTCTGTCCTTGTTGGAACCTGCTTTGATGAAGAACAATCTTGCTTTCAATAATTGGGAGACGATTGTAAAAGCTGTAAATGACCAGACACACTTTACTAATGCTAATTTCGTGTTCCCTGGAACTATATTCGGCAGCTGGATTCCGAGAACTTCTAATGCGCATCTGGCAATTCACTCTGCTATCCTTGCATCTGAACTTAAAGCAGAGGGCGCTGTTGCGGTTTGCGCTGTTCTCAATGACGAAAAGGATCGCAGAACAGACAAATATGAACAGGAATGGAATGGCCTTTGGAGATTCTATAATGTGATGCAATTCTCGGATGAGTTTATAGCGGTATCATCTGTAGGCATGAGCCACATGGATTACCTCGCACTGCCAGTTGCAATAAATGCTGATTCTGATATCGTTGCGCCTGTAGCCGCGGTTGATGATGCTTGGAATGCAATTAAGGAGCTTCTGTTCGATGATGATGCAAAAGCATTTGTCGAGATCGCAAAAGACGCTGGCGTACCGGCCCCGGATGAAGATAACATTGGTTACGAAGTTGAAGGCGATGATGGAGAAGTGGTTGATACTGTTGAAATTGCATGGCCTGATAGACGAATTGGTTTTATGACTGCTGAACAAGCTGAAGATAAGGAGAAACTCGAAAAATTGGGATGGAGAATCCTGAATTTGCTGGATATTGCGAATATGGATGTCGCAAGCTATTTTGGAGGTGATAACCAATGACGGATAATGTTAAAGTGGCAATCTCATCGGATTTTTTAACAGCATTTGCTCGTCTTCCGAGACAGGTACAAGGTAAAGTAACGGAGTTTGTAAATAAGTTCCGAAACAATCCGATGTCTCCTGGCATTAACTATGAGAAACTTAATTCGGGAATAGATAAGAAAATTTTTTCTGTTCGTATTGATGATACTTATCGTGGTATTGTTGTCCGTCAGCAAGAAGCTGGAGTATATCTGCTTTTGTGGGTAGACCACCATGACGAAGCGTATCAATGGGCTGCTCGTAAACGATGCGAAGTCAACCCTAAAACAGGTGCAATTCAGGTGTTTGATGTTCAAACTGTAGTAGAACAGGTATCTGCACCTGAAAAAGTTGCTCTATTTGCCCTTGCAAAAGATGATGATTTGCTTAGACTCGGTGTGCCTGAGGTTCAGCTTGATCTTGTTAGAAGTTTTGTTAATAAAGAGGATTTTTATAAATCGGAATCCGCTATGCCACATGATGCTTATGAGCATCTTTCTTGGTTGGCAGAAGGTTTTCCTATGGAAGAAGTATTAGAGCTTGTTTCTGAAGAACAGAACACCTCTGCTTCCAGCGAAGATTTAGCAGCTGCATTAGATGTTCCTACAACGCTGAAATCTTTTGTTGTGGTCGATGGAGAAGATGAATTGCGTCGAATTATGGCAGAACCGCTGGAAAAATGGCGTGTATTTCTTCATCCGACACAGAGAAAAATTGTACAGAAAGAGTATTCGGGTTCTGCAAAAGTGCTCGGTGGTGCTGGTACTGGCAAAACCGTAGTTGCCATGCATAGGGCGAAACATTTAGCGTCCAAATGCGAAGGACAGCAGAGGATTTTGATGACAACCTTTACTGCAAATCTCGCAGCTGACATCCGAGAGAATCTTCGTAAGATCTGTACATTGGAAGAACTCCGAAGAATAGAAGTCATTCATCTGGATGCCTGGGTGAATCAGTTCCTTCGAGAGTCTGGATTCTCTGCTCAAATAGGCTATGACGATGTAATAAATCCCCTTTGGGAGAGAGCTGTTTTGTTAGCAAACATCGATTTGCCGTATGAGACTACGTTCTATGAAGAAGAGTGGAATAGAATTGTGATCGCACAAGAGGCTCTTACACTCGAAAAATATGTAAAGGTAACCAGAAACGGTCGTGGCACCAGACTTGATCGTAAAAAAAGAATGCAGGTCTGGAAGGTTTTTGAAAACTATCAAAATCTGATGAAAGAGAACCAGATACGTGATATAAATACTGCCATGTATGAAAGTACCAAACTGCTTCAATCTGCGGGCAGAAAACCAAGATATGCAAGTATTATTATCGACGAAGGACAGGATTTCAGCGACAATGCATATCGCTTGATTAGAGCGTTGGCAGGAGAGGAACATCCCAATGATATTTTCATAGTTGGTGACTCTCACCAGAGAATATATCGAAATCATCCGACCCTTTCTAAGTGTGGTATAAATGTCCGTGGTCGTAGTAGTATCTTGAAAATAAACTATCGTACTACAGAGGAAATCCGGAAACATGCTTTTGCGCTATTGAACGGTATTTCTTTTGATGATTTGGACGAAGATTTAGATCTTGGTGATAAGTGTCAATCCCTCACACATGGAGAAAAACCGATAGTTGAGAATTTTGAAAACGCTAATGACGAATTTGATTTTCTTCTCCGTGAAGTGAAGAAGCTAAAAGAAAATGGCGTTTCTCTCACTGATATATGCGTTGTAGCACGTACCAAAAAGCTGGTTGATGATTACATTGCGCTTTTTACAAGAGCAGGGATTCGTTCCTATGCAATTAAGAGAAACAAAGTTGATGATCGTAGTTTTGATGGACTACGAGTTGCCACCATGCACCGAGTAAAGGGACTGGAGTTTAAGTATGTATTTATTGCGGCTGTGAACAACAGGATTATTCCTATGCCCTCTGCAATCAATAAGACTGATGTTGTTTCTGAGGCGGAATCTATTACCTCTGAAAAATGCTTGTTGTATGTGGCGATGACTCGTGCGCAAAAGGGTGTTTATATTACCAGCTATGGAAGACCTTCGGAGTTTTTGGGGTAGCCTTTTTTTTAAGAAAAGTGGCTGCCGCACTATTATGAACCGGATCACCATAAGTGGACAGAATATGTAGGTGATCGAGTACGAAAAAGCAAAGATGTCGTATGGGGCATATTAGTCGAGGAGTGGTGCAAACAGTGCTTGGGACAAGATGCTTCTAATTACTTTATTGAAATGGTAAGAAATGCACTCATATAAAACAAAGAAATAAGCAAAGCCCCCAGGCCGGATTTTGTATCCAGCCTGTGGGCTTTGCTATATTTTCAAATTGATGCAGTTCAAATCTTGGAGCTCAAATACTCCACAAGTTCCCAAACCGTTGTCAGCGGGTTGCTCTGCCGTGAAATCGGCTCAATGCCTTGGCTCCGAACCTGTTCGGTACGAGCTTTCGCTCTCTGAATTGCAACGGCCTGCAAAGGCTTCAAAACGTCAAAGCAATCCTTGTTCTTCTCATAATTGGGGATTCTGTTTGGCTGTTTCAGCAGGCGAATCAATGCCTGACAATCTTCGACCTCTGTCTGCTGATTTACAAAGTGTAACAAGAACCATAGTTCGAAGGATGGATTGGAGTAGGCTAGATGATAGCCCTCCTTTTGGGCGGATTGTTTGGCGCGTAGAAGAACCTCGTTGGAATTATCGTCACGGTCAAATACGCACCAGATGGAATCGCCATCTTCCGGGTAATACGGATTATTGCCCATCGTTGCCTTGGCCTTCTGCACAAGCCTGTCAGCGGACTTATACTGCGAAGAAATCGGGATAATGTCAATATTGCATCCTCGGCTGCGGAAACGCTTGAAATAGCGAATTTCGGTTTCACTGCCCTCGCAGATGAGATACACCACCGGGTTGCGCTTTCTGGTGTGAGCAGACTTGCGGCTGATTTCTTTTACTCTGCCCATGCTGCACTCCCTCCAATGAACGGAATCGCGCCGTAGCGGCCTTGCAGATACCCCTTGGAGATGTTCTCCCCCTTCCGGGGAGAAAACTCGGTCAGAGCGTAAATATCGGTCTGCATGGTCTTTTCATCTTTCTCTGCAAACCAGATCTGATCACGCCGAAGCAAAGTCAAGTCGAGAAGCCCGGTGTCGTGGGTCGTGAAGATGAGTTGTGTATGGTTCGTATTGATGGCGGCATCCTGCATCATTTCGATCAAGTGCCGGGTCAGGAGTGGGTGCATACTGGATTCAATCTCGTCTACCACCAGAACAGACCCGGATTCCAGAGCGGCGAGCCACATACCGATGCGAGAGAAAAATCGCTGTGTTCCAACGGATTCCTGCCCCAACGGGAGCCAGAAGCCTTTAGAAGTGCCATTTTCAGCATCGAGAGTGTGTAGGGCAGAAATGATAGGTTCTTCCTTGGAACCAGTGATGCGGATGTCTTTGATGCCTAGATCGGCATACAGCATTTCATGCAGGATATGGCTCTTTTCGGAGCCGCCCTGCCGGATGGCAGACAGAGCGGCATCCAGCCGCATTTCTGTTCCCATGAAACCTGTCAGCTTTTCAAAGAACCACAGATACGCTTTTTCGGTTTGCGGACAGTTCCACTCGTTCGAGCTGGACAGATACAGACGATTTTCGGCAGTTCGTCCAGCAAGCGTGAACTGCTCTTGAATGTTCTCGCGGAACTGATAGTCATTGTTTTCTCTGGAAAAAATCAGTGCTTCCCGGCCATTAGGCCAGTGATAGAGATATTCAGTCAAGATTCTGGACTTGTCAAACGAGAACCCATAGGCATACTTGATGCCGTCATAGAAATAGATAGCTTCAAAACTGGTTGGCTGTGTAGGTTGGTCTGTGAAAGCAAACGGTTCCTGCGGAAGCGGTTCGCCCTTCAGCAACTTGGCATATCGGCCACAGACCATTTCCCGCATGAGCAGGAGTGCATGGAGGACATTGCTCTTTCCCGCTGCATTTGCGCCGTACAGTGCCAGCACTGGAACAAGCTGTTTCTTCTCGTCCGGTGAAATCAGGCAGTCGACCAGACTTTTATCTGTAGATGCTTTCAAGCTGATGATGGCTGTATCCTTGATGGAACGGTGGTTGGTGACTGAAAATTGAAGCAGCATCGCAATTCCTCCCAGATGATTTTCTGAATCCAGTGTACTCTATTCCAGGCGGAAAGTCAAATCTTAATTTAAATATTTGCAGATGTTTTTCAAAAATCGAGAATAAAATTTAAAATATCAGCTTTTTATACGGTTCTATCTCAGCTATTCAATTTTCCAGACAGTGTCTGGAAAATTGAATTGGTCACACTACTGCGAGTTGCTGTTCATCTCCGATAAGGAAAAGCGCAGCTTCTATGAAAAGGAAGCAGTCAACGCCGGATGGTCTGTCCGTGAGATGAAGCGGCAGATTGATAGTTCTCTGTTTGAGCGTCTGCTCCTATCCCGCGGTGATGCCAATAAGGAGCAGGTTTTGGCGCGGGCCGAAAAGGGTGTGGACTACACCAAACCGGAGGACATCATCAAAGACCCGTATGTGTTTGAATTTTTAGGTCTGCCGGAGGAGAAACCGTTCCTTGAAAGCGACTTGGAAGCGGCACTGGTGCGGCAAATCGAAGATTTCCTGCTGGAACTTGGTCGGGGCTTTATGTTTGTCGGCACGCAGCAGCGGGTCACTGTGAACAGCACCCACTACTATGTGGACATGGTGTTCTACAACAAGATTTTGCACGCCTATGTGCTGATCGAGTTGAAAACCACCAAACTCACGCCCGAAGCTGCCGGGCAAATCAATATGTATCTGAACTACTATGCCGCAGAGGTCAACGACCCGGAAGACAATCCGCCCATCGGCATCATCCTCTGCACCGATAAGGACAGTGTAGCGGCTGAATATGCCTTGGGCGGGTTATCAAAACAAATTTTTGCTTCTCGGTATGTCCTGTATATGCCGAATAAGGAGCAGCTTATCAAGCAGGTGGAAGAAGTCCTAAAGCGCTGGCACTCCCATGAGGGTGACTAAGCGCATTATCTGGCTTTGCGTGAGCTGCTAATTTCCTTGATGGCGGCATAGTGTTTTCCACATTTTCGGCTGATTTCGTTGAAAAAATCGGATGTCACAAATTCCAGTAGCCATACTTTAGGAATCATGTACTTGGGTGTCTGCAAGATGGTTTTCAGCAAGCCCTTACTGCACCATTTCAGAATTGTGTGGCGTTGATAGCCTGTCACCTCGCAGACTTGCGCAACGGTCAGTACATCCGGGTAATTTGCCAGTTGCTGCTCGTACCATTCCTTGGCCAGCAGCCGTTCTTCGCCCTTATAGTTCAGCTTGCGCTCCAACGATGCGGCAGGTTTCTTGTGTTTGGGGTAGTTGTAATACCACCCGCTGGGCGGAGTGTAGCGCATCGGGTCGGACTCTCGGCGGTAGAGATACTCGGCAACATCTTTCTTGGCGATTTTATAGCATCGCGTTTTCTTTCCGTTGTTTTTGCAGGGAACAAGCCCGCTTTGCAGGAGATAAAGCGAGGTTCGGGTGCCGATATGACTTACAATGCGGAAATCGTTGCGGCTCATAGGGTCGGGATACGGCGTTAGGATTTCTTCGATTTTTTCTGCCAGTGCATCTTTGGTTACAGTTTTCTCATTCATTTCGGGTTCTCCTTGTTTGTAAAGTGGAACCCTGAAAATCACTTACACGTTTTTCGCAGCTTGCATTTTTCTCTATGTGTGCCGCCAAACCTTGTTGTTATCCTGCTTTTGGGGGTGAGCCTTATCTTGCATTTGTTCTTGTATTTCTCCAAAAGGCCGGGAAGTCCACCTGTTCAGCGGTTTTCTGAAATGTGCTGACTGTGGGCGGGCAATTATCCGGAGTGTAGGCAACAACAATAATGTGTACTATGCCTGCTCCACCTACAAGAACCGTTCCCGGACAGCCTGCACAATGCACTCAATCAAGCATAACCGTCTGGAGGCCGCTGTCCTCTTTGCAGTACAACAGCAAATCCATCTGGCTGTTTCATACTCGGAAATGATTGCCCGCATTAACACCGACCTGGTCAAAAAGAGCCAGTCCATCCGTTTGGAAGAACTGATTGCTGCGAAAGAGTGGGAACTGGCAAAAATCAGCCGCTACAAGCAGTCCCTCTATCAAGACTGGAAAGACGGGGAGATTACCCAGCAGGACTACCGGGATACGTACTTTGCAGAGATTCTCCAACATCCCGTGATAGGGCGAAACTTTATTCGTACAAAATCAGTGCAATCATTTCAATTGGCTCGTCGCCCAGGCATTTCAGGCCGTGACCCTCGCCGGGGGCGCAGTAGGTCACGTCACCGGCGCCAATCTCGACCTCGGTGCCGTTGTCGTTGTACAGGCCCTTGCCGCTCAGGATGTAATAGGTCTCGCTGTCGCCCGTGTGGATATGGTAGCCGATCTCACTGCCGGGGTAGACGGTGGTGTGGCCAAACACGCGGCCCTTCTGGCTCATTTCCTCGGGGCCGTTCAGCAGGCTGCGGACGGTGATTTCGCCCACGCCGTTAAACGGGGCGGGCTTGCGGACGGATTGCTTTTCTTCACTGCGACGGATCATAGATATACGCTCCTTTGTATTGACAAAATGGATTTTTCTGCGGTATGATAATAAGGCTGCGCTGTGAAATTTTCAACCTACAGCGGTGCAATTTCGCGGGGCGCAGCATAACTCTACGCAACCGCACGCCTGCCTTTGCAAACCAAAAGTAGGCATTTTTACTGTGTATAAAGGACTGACAAAATGGAACCAAAGAACGAAGTTGCCGCCCTCACGCCGGAGCGGATTGAAAAACTCAAAGCCCATCTCGAGAACAATGCCTTTGCCCAAATCTGCGGCATCAAGGTAGCCGAGATGCGGTACGACTACGTGAAGATGACCGCCGCGGTCCGCCCTGAACTGCTGAACCCGTTGGGCAGGGTACACGGCGGTATGCTGTACACGCTGGCCGATTGCTGCAGCGGCCTGACCGCGCGCACCGATGGCCGCAAATACGTGACCCAGAACGGCAGTTTGAACTACCTGTCCAATGTTGCACAGGGGCATCTCGAAGCCGAAAGCCGGGTCATCCGCCGCGGCCGCACCGTCTGCGTGCTGGACATTGCGGTGCGCTGCCCCGAGGAAAACAAGCTGCTGGCCGAGGGCATCTTTACGATGTACGCCATCTGATTCCTTGACCACATCAATAAAACGGCAAGGCCGCTGCTTCGGGCAGAAGCAACGGCCTTACTTATTTGAATTTTGCTGACAAACCTGTTTGCGTGGATGTGCTGTTGTCATATCTCAGGCTCTTTCCATAATCGTATTAAGCTGCCAGCAAAATCCAAATAAGCAGCAGCGGCCTTGCCGCTTGCAAAACATAAGAGGGAGGAAACAGAACAAAAGAAGGGCGATGATGAAATCTTACAGCTTGGGGATGTTCAGGTCGCACAGGCGGGCCAGAGAGAACCAGGACCCGTCGTCGGCGTAGTGGACGATCTCGCCGTAGGCGCTGCGCTTGATAAAGCGGCCCTCAGGGCTGTGATAACCGGCTACGTTCAGCACAGGCGCGGGCAGCTCGCACACGCCGCAGATGAACACACCATAAGAGGGATGGCGCAGGTTGGGCATGCCGTACTCCTTGTCATCGGCCACCCACTTCGGGCGCTCGGTGCGGTTGTACTCGTACGGTTTGCCAACGTCGTGCAGGGCGGCGCAGGCCATCAGGATATCCTCATCCAGCCCAAAGTCACGCTCGTAGGCTTTTTTCAGGTTGCGGTAGATGCTCAGGGCGTTGTACATGACGACCTTGATGTGCATAGACTGGTCACCGATTGCCGAAGCCTCCGGCATACCGGAGCCGGGCATTTCCTCGATGGCTGTCCAGCCATTGAGCTGCAGGGACAGTGCCCACGCATCAATCACTTTCTCGCGCAGTTCCGCATCTTTCATCTCGTCCAGCATGGGCAGGGTTTTTCTTACGTTTTCACGGATCTGGGGATCCAGCGCTTCACGGTGAAATTCAAAGAACGGATTCATAAACAAACACTCCTTTTTCAAGAATCAAAGTTACATCAGTACGCCGGGTAGGAACGTGACCAGCGGGGGAACCAGAGCAATGATGATCAGCGCTATGATACACATGCCCAGGAACGGCACCATTGCTTTACAGATCTTTTCAAATGGTGTTGGCGTCATACGGCTCAGAACAAACAGCACCATGCCAACGGGCGGGGTCAGCATACCGATCATCAGGTTCAAAATCATCACGATGCCGAAGTGAATCGGGTCGATGCCGTAACTCATGGCGATGGGGACCAGGATGGGGGTCAGCAGCGTCAGGGCGGACAAGGACTCCATCAGCATGCCAACAACCAGCAGGAACAGGTTGATCAGCAGCAGGGCTGTGTAGCGGTTGGTGATGAAGTTGGAGAACAGGGCAATCATCTTCTGCGGCAGCTGGGCAATGGTGATGATGTAGCCAAAGCCGTTGGCGCAGCCGACGATGAACAGCACGGACATCGTGGTCAGGATGGTCTCATCCAGAATGCGGGGCAGATCTTTCAGGCTCAGGTTGCGGGAAACAAGGCTCAGAATCAGGGCATAGCCAACAGCCACGGCCGAAGCCTCGGTCGGGGTGCAGACGCCGGTCAGGATACCGCCCAGGATGATGCAGGGCGTCAGCAGGGCAGGCAGAGACTTGACGAACGAGCGGCCCAGCGCTGGGAAACCTTCAAACTCATGCTTGGGGTAGTGGCGCTTTTTACTAACGAAGTAGATATAAACCATCATGCAGAGCGCAAGCACCAAACCGGGAATCAAACCACCGATCAGCAGTTTGCCGACCGAAACACTGGCCGCAACCGCGTACACGACTACGGGGATACTGGGCGGGATGATGGGGCCGATGATGGAGGAAGCGCCCGTAACGGCAACGGCAAACTCATCGTCGTAGCCGTCATCGCGCATGGCCTTGACTTCAATTGCGCCCAGGCCGCCGGCATCGGCAACCGCAGCGCCGGACATACCGGCAAAGATAACGGATGCCAGCACGTTGGCGTGGCCCAGACCGCCGGGGATCCAGCCCACGGCCTTTTTGCAGAAGCCAAAGATCTGGTCGGTGACGCCGCCGTTATTCATGATGTTGCCCGCCAGGATAAAGAAGGCGAGGGCCATCAGAGTAAAGGAACTGGGGCCTGCGATCGTGCGGGTAAGCACCATGTTGATGCTTTCGCCAAAGACTGTGCAGTACAGCACGGCGCTGCACATCATGCAAAAGGCGACCGGCATACCCATGATGAGGAACAGGAAAAACAAACCAAACAACAATGCCATAGTGGGTATTCTCCTTTCGTCTTATTCTGCGGCCTCAGCGGTAGCTTCGGGGTGGGCCATGGTGTATACAGTACGGATAGCATCAACAAGAATATACAAAATGGCGATTACAAAGCCCGCATAAATAATGTAGTTGAACAGCGTGTAGTTCAGCCAGCGGATGGTGGTCAAGTACGCAGCCTTGCTCTTGATGTACTTGGGCATCGTCTCGCAGAATTTGTACAGGCAGAAGATCATAATGCCGTTGCACAGGATATCTACAATGCCCTGCATAAACTTGGGCAGCTTATCGTGGAAAAGCAGCACGCGGGTGTGTGCCTTGTAGTGGCAGCAGTAGCCAATGCCGGCAAAGGCCAGCGCGCCCTGCATCACGGTGGTAAGCTCCTCGCTCCAGATGATGGGGTCGTTCAGCACATAGCGGAAGATGACCGAAGCGAACATGACAATGGCCATGAAGCCAAGTACGATGCAGAAGAAGATGCTCTGAATCTTGGCAAGGATCGCTTCGAATTTCTCGAATTTCTGGATCATAGCAAGTCCTTTCAGAATGATACTGTGGCTTTCGGATAGCCGCAAAGTCACAAAAAGATACAAAAAGGGGGCGTTGTCCGCGGGGAGGTACGCACAACGGCCCCTGATCGGATAACTTTAAGTCAAGTTAAATCACAAGACTTAAGCAAGGGCCTTGATAGCGTCAGCAACACCGGCACCCCAGGTCTCTTCGTACTGGGGATAGACGGCAGCGCAGGCTTCCTTGAAACTGTCCAGATCGCTGGGGGTAACAACTTCGATCTTGTCCTTCAGGGCGTCGATAATCTCCTGCTCCTGATCGAAAGCAACGGCGTTGTGCTCTTCAGCAGCCTGGGTAGCGGCCTTGCGGACGGCTTCCATCTGGGCATCGCTCAGCTTTTCCTCGCTGGGAACGCTCATGTAGATGGTCAGCATCTGGTACTGGTGGGCGGTCAGGTTCAAAGTTTTCTGGACCTCGTAGAACTTCATGCTGGTGATGGAAGCAGCGGGGTTCTCTTCGCCGTCAGCAACGTTCTGCTGCAAGGCCAGGTAAGTCTCGTTGTAAGCAACGGGGGTGGGAGTGGCGCCCATGGCCTCAAAGAAAGCGGTGGGCATCGGGTCGCTGGCAACACGCATCTTCAGGCCTTTCAGGTCAGAAACGCTGTTCAGCGGGGTGTTGGCGGTCATGTGGCGGGCACCGTAGTAGATGGGGGCCAGGCTGTCAATGTTGCAGGCTTCCTTCAGGCCTTCGCACAGGGTCTGGTAAACCTCGCAGTCGGGGCTGTAGAACTTCATCAGGTGGTCGGTATCATTAAACATATACCAGGCGTCCACAACGGTCATTGGCTCGTACTGGGATGCGAACTGAGCAGAAGCGTTCACATACAGGTCCAGGTCGCCGCTCTGAACGGCAGCGTTCATTTCAGAAGCAGAACCAAAGGTGCTGTTGGGGTAAACTTCAACGGTAACAGAGCCGCCGCTGTACTCATTGACCAGCTCGGCAAAGCGCTCAGCAGTAATGTTGACCTGGTGGTCAGTGGGCTGGGTGTGGCCAAGGCGCAGGGTAACGGCTTCGTCGCTGGATGCAGCGGTGCTTTCAGCGGTGCTCGTAGCACTCGTAGCAGTAGAAGATGCTGCGGTGCTGCCGCAGGCGGCCAGCATACCGGCGGCCATAACGGTGCTCAGGACTTTCAGTGCTTTTTTCATGGTGTTTGTGCCTCCTTGTTTTTACGGTTTCTCTTTCTTTTTATCTGGGAAACTGAGCTGCGGTCTGCACGCGCTGAAGAACGCCCGCAGCGTCGTTTCGCTTTCGACAAGTCCATTATTGGACAGAAATTGCGAAGATTCAATGGACAAAACCTGTCATTACTATCAAATTCCGCTATTTTACGCCCCATATCATCTGCTGGAATCGCGCTTTTTGTGTACCTACTGGCAAACCACACAAAGAAACCGCTCCTCGGTTGGGTAATACGCCAGGCACTTGGCAAAAAACGACAAGCCCAATAAACGGTGTTGACAAATTTTGATGCGCATTGTATGCTGAAAAGGAGAAGCAAAGCAAAAAAATGGTCGGTGGTATCCCCTATATGGCAGGTTGAGAATGTACAAAACCTGCAATTTCGTGCCGCTGACCCCGGAAAGACGGAATTGGTGAATCATGGAATACCGCAAATCGCCCCATAATATTGACCCTGCTGTGGTGATGCGCAGCATCTTCCGCCGCCCGCAAACCTGGGCGGTGCTGCTGCTGATTTTGTTTGCGCCCATCCTAGCAGGCAGTATCCTGGCTAGCACCCAAAACCAGGAAATGCTGAATAATACGACCGCCACCCTGCGCGAAACGTCGGAGCGCCAGCGGGATTTCGCAGTCAGCACGCTGGATTCCATCGCGCTCATCATGAATGAGAGCACCTCCAACATCCATTATATTGATGTGGGCCGCACCGAAGCAAAGGACGACGAGGTTGACGCTGCGTTGGCCTGCCAGGTGCTGCGCCAAAATACCGAGCCGTACCCCAACATCAACAGCGCCTATCTGATCTGCAACCTGAACCATACCATTTATAATTCCTTGGATAAGATCGGCTATGCCGATGATGAATTTTATGATTTGAGCTGGCGTCTGCAATACCACGCGTCCCGCGGCGGTATGCAATTGCTGGATGATATCCGTACCGTGCGCACGCCCTACCGGCAGGAGGATACCTATATTTCGATGGTCAGCCGTGTGCCGTACCTTTCCACACTGCAAAACAAGTGGCTGGTGTACAATATAAGCATCAATGACCTGGGCAACCGCTTGATCACCGAGGCCGAAGCCTCGCGGGATGCCAACTACAGCAACACTTTGTGGATCTACAACAGCAAAGGGAATTTGATCTGGAGCCAGCAGGATGGTGACATCCCGGAAACGTATGACGAACTGCTGTCCCGACAGGATACGAGCGTGACCGTGACTGACGGCGTGCTGATCTCCACCAAAGAGGGCCGCTACCTGACCGCCACAACCGAGGATGCCACCTACGGCTGGCGTTACGTGCAGACACTGCCCTATGCCAATGTGCTGAACAAAACGCACAACACCAACCGCCGCCTGTGGGCGGGCATGATCATTGTGGTCGTGATTCTGCTGTTCATCTGGTTCAATACCATTTACACACAAAATGCCAGCGAACTGCAAGCCGCCGAAAATATCCGGCTGAAAACCAACATCCCGCCCGAGGATGCCGAGGACTGCCTGACCTATCTGGCCCGTGTCAGCACCCAGGAACAGGCCCGCGCCGCAGCCAACGACCAGGTGCTGCACAGCTTCCGCGATGTACTGCAGGAACACATCGTGCTTTCGCTCATCGGCGGAGAACCGGTGCACGGCGAAAAAGCGACGGCCCGCCGTGAATTGATGACCCAAATGGGGCTTTTGCAGGATCAACCGCAAAAATACACCGTCATGCTCGCCCGCATCGAGGCCATCAGCGCCCTGAAACTGAACATGCACCAGGATATCTACGGCCAGTTCCGCAAAATTTTGCAGTACGGCTGCAGCGAACGCCTGCTGGAAGGCTACCGCGCCTATTACGCCTGGGCTGACCATTCGCTGCTCGCGGCGATTTTCTGCATCCCGGCCGAGTTCAACGCTCGCCAGGTTCAGCTGGGGCTGGATCAGATGGGCACCGCCATCCAGAAACAGCTTACTTTGTTAAGCGAGCAGCCCGTTGTTATCGCCTTTGGCAGTGTGATGGATGTGCCGTGGGACCTGGCCGAAAGCTGCGGCCACGCCAAGCAGCTGATCCAGCACAAGGTTTATTATAATAAGGATACGCCCTACACCTACTCCGAAAAAATGGAGATCGACATGCAGATGAGCTATGACCACCAGAAAAAGCTGGTGGACCAGATCAAGCTCGGCAAGGTGAAGGATGCTTCGGAACTTCTGGAAAGTTACTTCTCAATGCTGCACGACAATCCCTATTTGCAGCTTGACCGCGCGCGGGAAATCGGCGCACAGCTGACCGATACCATCCACAGCGCCATCATCGGCAAAGAAAAAGAGCTCGACGACCGCTACAGCGATATAAAACAGCTGAAAGCCGAGATCCACAGCCTGGAATCGGTGCATGATGTGGCTGATTGCGTTGTCTCCTACGCGCAGGCCGCCGCCCGCGTGATGTACGACCAGCTGCAAAACAAAAAGGATATCCGCGTACAGGAAATTTTGGAGTGGATCGGCAACAACTACAATCAGGATATCGCGCTGGATGATGTCGCTGAGCAGATGGGCCTGAGCGCCACCTACGCCAGCAAGCAGATCAAAGCTTACACCGGCACCAACGTGGTCAACTACATCAACAACCTGCGCATCGAACACGCCAAAGAACTGCTGGAAACCACCAAAATGAGCAGTAACGAAATCGGCGCTTATGTGGGTTTCCGTTACTCGCAAAGCTTTATCCGCAGCTTCCGCAAGATCGTGGGCATGACGCCCGGCAACTACCGCAGCCTGCACAAAAAGGATGGAAAGGTAGAAGCTGAAGCCCTGAAAAACGCCCAACAGGAAAAAGAAACAACAGAATAACGAAAAAATTGTTAAAACGCACAAACAAGCCCTGCCCGCTACAGCGGACGGGGCTTGTTGCTTTTTTGCCTGTAAGATTCCCAGAAATGACAAAAAGTGCGAATTGTGATACCGGGTGCGGAATTTGTTCATTGCAAACAGCACGGCGTGTTCATCATCCAGCGAAATTGCCGCTATACAACAGCCCTGCGGCTTGGCAAAATAAAGGCAGACGAACAACCGCTGGCTCCCAGCGGGGGTGAACATATTTCGCAATTTTTTCGGGAAAGGATGTTACGAATGAACTACATGTTAGACAGCCTCTTCGGGGTAAAAGACGAAGTGATCGTGGTCTGTGGCGGTACGCGCGGCATCGGGCGGGAGATCGCCAACGGCCTGGCCGACCTTGGTGCCAAACTGGCCATCGTCGCCACCAAGCAGCCCGCCTGTGACCAGGCCGCTGAGGAACTTAAAGCCCGCGGCGCGCAGGATGCCATCGGCTGTGCGGCCGATGTTACCGATTTTGCCGCCGTGCAGGCCGCATTTGCCAAGATTTTTGAACATTATCAGACAATAGACGGTCTGGTGAACTGCGCCGGTATCAACAAAGCCCTGCCGCTGCTGGAAATCGGCATGGCGGATTTCAACCATGTGGTGGATGTAAATTTTACAGGCATCGTCCATTGCTGCAAGGCCGCCGGTACCTACATGCTGCCTGCGCACAAGGGCCGCATCGTCAACGTCAGCTCTTTGAGCGCTCTGCAGGGCAAGGCCAAGTATACGGCCTACTCGGCCAGCAAAGCAGCCATCAACGGCTTCACCCGTGCGCTGTCTACCGAATGGTGCGCCCAGGGCATCAACGTCAATGTACTGTCCCCGGGACTGGTCGTTACTGATATCAACCGCGCCACCGTCATGGCAAACCCCGACGGCTACCGCCGCCGCATCGAGGCCATCCCCCGCGGGGTACCCGGCCGTGTTGAGTGGCTCGTTGGTCCCGTTGTGATGCTGCTCAGCCCCGGCAGTGTGCATCTGACGGGCCAGGTGATTTGCGTCGATGGCGGTATTTCTACCGGCGATACCTTTGTGATGGATAAAAAACAGTAAAAAGGAGAACGGACGATGAGAACAGGACCCCTTACTTCTTTAAAAGTAATCGAACTTTGCAATGTGGTGGCAGGTCCGTTTGCTGGCTCTCTGCTGGCAGACTGGGGCGCGGATGTCATTAAAATCGAGATGCCTGGCAAGGGCGATCCCTTCCGCGCGTTTTTGCCCTACGATGACGCCAACCACGAGGTCAGCTTGCGCTGGATCACGATGGGCCGCAACAAGCGCTGCGTTACGCTGGACTTGCACGGCGAAAAAGGCCACAAGATCTTGCTGGACCTCGTCAAAGATGCCGATCTCGTTATCGAGAACTTCCGCCCCGGCACGCTGGAAAAGTGGGGCATCGGCTACGACGCGATGAAAGCCGTCAACCCCAAGGTCGTGCTGGTGCGCATCTCCGGTTACGGCCAGACCGGCCCCTACCACAAAAAGGCGGGCCTCGGCACGCCAGTTACAGCCTACTCGGGCTTTACCGGATTCCACGGCTATCCCGACCGCGCTCCCATCAGCCCGGGCGTGCCGCTGGCGGACTTGATGGCCGGTATGTACGCCGTCATGGGGGGCCTGAGTGCCGTGATGAACGTCGTAAAGAACGGCGGCGAGGGGCAGGTCGTGGATGTTTCCCTCTACGAACCGCTGCTGCGCACGATGGAAGATAAGATCACCAACTACTCTGTCAACAAAAAGCTGCCCAAGATCGAGCCGCTTTACACCGGCGCGGCCAGCCCTGCCAACTACTACCGCGGCACCGACGGCCGGTGGTTCGTGCTGGCGGCCAGCACCCAGAACACCTGGAGCCGCCTGCCCGAAGCCATGGGCATGCCCGAACTGTTGACCGACCCGCGCTTTGTGACCAACACCGACCGTGTAGCCCACCACGAAGAACTGGACAAAATCATCGACGATTGGAGCAGCCACTACGCCTCAGCCTGCGAGGTGTGCAAGTACCTCGACGGCTTCGGCGTCCCGGCTACGCCCATCAACTATATCGACGATATCTTCAAGGACGAGCAGATGAACTACCGTGAGAGCCTCAAGCATGTGCAGCATCCTGTGCTGGGGGACGTGGTCGTTCCGGGCATCTTCCCGGTCTATTCGGGTACGCCCTGCACCATCGACCACCTTGGCCCCGAGATGGGCAGCTCCAACGAGGACGTGTACGGCCATGACCTGCACATGAGCGATGCCGAGATTGAAGAACTGAAAGAGGAAAAAATCATTTAAGATGGCCTGGGATGGCCGGAAAGGGGAACCCACGATGCTGAATCTGCCCAAACGGATCTATATCAAAGAGGTCGGCCCGCGCGACGGCCTGCAAATCGAAAAAACTTTTGTGCCCACCGCCACCAAAATCGAGATGATCGACCGCCTGTCCCAGTGCGGCTTTGCCGATATCCAGTCCGCTGCTTTTGTACATCCCAAGGCTGTGCCCAACATGGCGGATGCTGAGAAAGTGCTGGCGGGCATTACCCGCCAACCGGGCGTGGAGTACAGCGCTCTGGTGCCCAACCTCCGCGGCTTTCAGCGTGCCGCTGCTGCCGGGGTCAAGCGGGTGGAGCTTACGCTTTCAGCCACCGACTCCCACAACATCAACAATATGAACATGACGACCGAGCAATCAATCAAAATGATCGAGCAGTGCCTGAACAGCGGGCTTGATGTTGACCTCATCGTGGGTTTGGCGGTCACGTTCGGCTGCCCGTTTGAAGGCGTGCCGACGTTTTCCCGCCTTAAATTTGTGCTGGATCAGCTCTCTGCCATGGGCATCAAGGCGGTCGGCCTCGGGGATACCTCGGGCGTAGCCACGCCGCTGCAAGTGTATAACACCACCAGCCGTCTGCTGGATGCCTACCCGGATATCAACTTCTTCTTCCACCCGCACAACACCCACGGCAACGCCATGGCCAACGTGTTTGCCGCCATGCAGGCTGGCATTACGCACTTTGATTCGTCGGTCGCCGGGTTGGGTGGCTGCCCCTACGCGCCCGGTGCGTCCGGCAATATCGCCACTGAGGATCTTGTCGATACCATGAATGAGATGGACATCGAGACCGGCATTGATATTGACCGTCTGCTTGATACAGCCCGCTTTGTGCGGGAAGCGCTCGGCCACAGTGACAGTGCCACCCTGCGTGCGGGCAAGATCTCGGACCTTTCGGTCGAGGGCCCGCACCACCAGTGCAACCGTTGAGGCGGAGAAAGGAGCGGCTATGCAAACCAGACAACAGGTTTTTTGCGAGATCAAAGACCATATCATGCTGATCCGCGTAGACAATCCCGAAACGAAAAACGGTCTGGATTGGGACGGCATCGAACAGCTGGCCCGCAGCTATGAAGAACTGCAAAACAACCCCGATGTGCGCGTGGGCATCATCACCGGCAACAAGCAGTATTTTTACACCGGCGGCCGCGTGGACCCCAACGCCCCAGGCGAGAAAGACAAGTATACCGACGCCCTGACGCATTTTTTGAAGGCATCCGGCGCCGTGACCAAGCCGATGATCGCCGCCGTCAACGGCGACTGCATGAAAGCGGGCATGGGGGTGCTGGCATTGTGCGATTTCGCTGTGGCGCGTAAGGGCGTGGTATTCAACTTCCCCGAAGTGCGTATGGGTGGTGTGCCGATGATGGTGCTGGTGGATATCGTGGATGCCATGCCCCGTAAGCGTGCACTGGAAGCCCTGCTGACCAGTTGGGATCTTTCCGCCGAGGAAGCCTTGCAGATGGGGCTTGTCAACCGCGTGGTAGCCAAAGAGGAATTTTGGCCCACGGTCTACCGCTTTGCCGATGCGATGCTGGCTACCCAGCCGTGGCTGATCGACATGACCAAGCAGGCCTACGAGGATATGGTTCACCTGAAGACCCGCGAGGAGCGAATTGCCTATGCCGATAAAATGTTGCGCGGCGATGTGCTGCACAACATGGCGACCCACGAAACAACCTACAATGTGTAACCCCCGCCCCGCGAAAGGAGAATGGCCATGAAAGAGGTGCCCATCTGGGAAAAATCCAACCTGACAATTGAAGAAGCCGCCGCCTACTCCAGCATCGGCGTCAACAAGATCCGAGAGCTCTCCAACGATGAAAACTGTCCCTTCGTCCTCTGGGTCGGCAGCAAACGGCTTATCAAACGTAAGCTGTTTGATAAGTACATTGAAGAGTGCTACTCGATTTAATTGGGAAACGATTCTGGCACCTACACCGGCACCGTAACCTTTACCGTCAGCGTTGATAAGGCAACCACCTAAAGTCATGTGGGCGTACCGCGGTGTCCGGCCTTGCCGTAGGCGTCCACCTCCCCGAAGCGGCAGGATAGCATATCATGATTGCATCTGGTAAACGGTCTCTATTCAACTCGGTCTGACCAGTAGAGCCTTCCTGAACTGCACAACAGCCTGGAACGCTTGAACAAAGCTCTGCCATCGGATGCCATAGCTGTTTGCAAACTCAAAGACTTTGATGGCGGCAGCCTTGTGCAGAAAGTCAAGCATGCGCATTACAAAAAGGGAAGAATCTGTTCCTCACAGATTCTTCCCTTTTATTTTTTCTACCCTGTTTACTTCTTGATCTCCGCCGTCTCCACGATGAACTTTACGCTGCCAGTATCTCCGTTGTGCAAGCCGCTGAAGGTCTGGTAGTTTTTGCCCGCCTGCTGGACGGCTTTCAGGCGGCGGACTACGTTGCGCAGGTCGCCGCCCAGGTCATCGGAAAGGTCGTCGGTGTTTTTATCGCTGAACTCCTGCACGCCGTCGTGGAGTTCTGCTGCACCATCGTGGAGTTCAGCCAGGCCCTCGTACATGGCGTCGCTGGCGTCGTCCAGCTTGGCGCTGCCTTCGGCCAGGGCGTCGGCCCCCTGGCTGACCTGGCCAACCGCTTTTACGTAGGTGTCGGCACCGCGGGCCAGCTCGGCACTGCCGCTGGCAAGCTGGTCCAGGCCGGTCTGCAGCTGGCTGATGCCGCTGCCAAGCTGGCCCATGAGGACCCCGGAGACCGTACCGGCCACGCCCTGCACCATGGCAGGGGTGTCGTTTTGCAGCGCTTTGCCCATGGCCACGCCTACTGCGCCCAGTACGGCCTGCTGCTGCTCCCCGGTAAGGCCAGCCGCCGTCAGGGCGGCCAGCAGGTCCGCATCGGTCACGGTATCCGTTACCACGGTCGTGCCATAATTGGAAATTACTGGCGCCAGCTGCTCGTTCAGCTGGGCCATCATCTCGTCATTGCTGCCCGTATCGCCGGAGGTCATCCCACCGACGGCTCCGCTGACCGCACTCAAACCGTCCCGCAGGGCGTTGGCACCGTCCACCAGGGCCGTGCCGCTGTCATACAGTTGGGTCAGGCCGTCGGCCAGGGCTTCGGCGCCCTCGTTCAGGCCCTGCACGCCGTCGGCGTACTCGTGGAAGCCATCATACAGTGCCTGCACGCCGTCGGCCAAAGCGCCGGTACCGTCCGCCAGTTCGTCGGCGGCGTCGGTCAGGTCGTCCAGCGTGTCGCTCAAATTGTCCAGGTCGGACAGGTCGCCGGTGTCCAGATCATCCAGCGCCGAGGGAGTCAGGATCGTGGCCGTAAAGTCCAGCGAGAAGTCGGTCACATCGGCGCTCACTTCAAAATAAGCGGGGATCTCGGTGTCCTCCAGCGGCTCAAACTCGGTCAGGCGCAGGCTGTCCGCCAGGCCTGGCATCGCGGTGCCCAGCACGGCCGTTGTGCCGCCCAGCTCCATAACCTTGCCGTTGTCGGCCTCAATATTAGAGAACTTGTCCCTGTCCAAAATCACCGCTGTGATGGCCGTAAACGGCACGCAGACCGTGTACTCCTGCCCATCCACCGTGACGGTCTCGCGGGTGTGGTTGGTGTAGTCAAAGCGGATGCGCACCCGGCCGCTCTGCCCGGCCAGGTCGGCGGGGGCGGTTTCCACGCCGTTTAAGTAGTAGGTCACCCGGGTGGTCACCGGCAGGGCAGCGTCGGACTTGCCCTCGTAGGTGATGGCATTACCGCTGTTCTCCCAGGTCAGGGCGTTGTCGGCGCCGGTGGTGTACGCCTCATCACCCTCTTTGTTGATGATGTCCCGCAGGGCGGCCACGTCTTCAATCGTCGCGCCGTCGCGGGCCTTCAGCACAGCTTCCACCGTGGTCTCGGTCACGGTGCCGTCGGCGTCGGCCTTGGCGTAGACGGTCTCGGCCTTATCCACGCCGCCGGGCGTGGTCTTGGGGGCAGAGGTCTGCGCCGTCGTCTCGGTCACGGCAGCAGGGGCGTCCGCCGAGGTGGTTTCCGCCGTGCCGGCCGCCTGGCCGCAGGCCGAAAGCAGCAGCGCCGCAGACAAAAGTATCGGTATCGTTTTTTTCATATCCCATCACTCCACATTCTTCAGCGCTTCGTCCATCGGCACGCGGATGATGCGGCGGTACTCCAGTACCGCCACCACCGCGTAGGTAGCCAGGCCCACCGCCAGCATGCGCGGGTACAGCGTGGGCGAGACCCACATCTCGATCCAGCCGGTCATGCTTTCCATCATGACAGCGCGGAAAAGGAACTTCATCACGTATACTTCGATCGGCAGGCTGATGACCAAGCACAGCACAACCACCACCGTGGTGGACAGCAGATACAGCCGGGCAATCTCGCTGCCGTTGTAGCCTAAAATTTTCGTCATCGAGATGGATTGGGCGTTCTTCTCGATGATCATTTTGCTTAGCAGGTAGACGACCACGAAGAAGATCATCACGGCAAAGCCGTTGACCAGCCCCATGGAGGCCCCCATCGAGACCATCAGCTGGCGGGAAACTTTCGTCAGCTGGTCCAGGTCGATGACCGAGCCGACGTATTCATCCTTGATCTCGGTCAGCGGTGCGTCGGAGAAATAGCCGCCGTAGTAGCCGTCGCCCAGGTCGAACACTTCGTTCAGCTTTTCCCGGGGCATAAAGACGGCCAGCGCACCCATGTAATCATACACACCGTCCACCGTAAAGGTATAGGCCGTATCTTCGTACTTTTCCCGCAGGGTAATCGTGTCCCCTGCGCCCAGTTCGTACTTGTCGGCGTAGGCCGAGGACAGGTAGACGCCATCCCCCGGCAGTTGCACGTAACAGCTGTCCGGCTCTACACCGTACAGCAGCACGCTCTCGCTTTTGGCCGCACCGCCCTCGTCGGTGCCCAGGGTCTGCAGGCTGTAGGCGCTGAACTTTTCGGCGTTGTTTTCCTCGGTATCGGTCTCCATGCGGAACTACAGCATCGAGAGCAGGGCATTCAGCTTGCGGTCCTCGTCCATGGCGCTGTAGGGGATCTGCAGCATCGTCTGGGTGTTGCTCAGCATGTTGTCCGCGATCGTATCACTGTAATGGTTCAGCGCATCGGGCAGGATCATGCCAAAACTGAGCAGCAGATTGGCGAACAGCACGCCCACAAACAGCACCACATAACTGCCCAGGTTTTGCAAAATCACGCGGGTGCGGAACCGCCCAAAAAACGGCAGTGCCGACGGCAGGGGCAGGGCATGCTTGCGGTTAGCGTGGCGGCTGAGGTCATGCCGCAAAAATTGCAGCGGCGAGATGCGCATCGTGCGGGAAAGCACCAGCCAGTTGATGAAGATCATCAACGCCACCGGGATGACTGTCGTCATCCAGAACGCATCGGCGTTCCAGCGTGTGACATAGGTGGGCAAGCTGTAACTGCCATAGTACATGTCGACGCAGACGTTTTTGAGCACCGTGTACCCCAGTACATTGCCCACCGCCGCGCTGATAAGGGTGACCACCACCGGCATGGCCATGTAGTGGCGCACCAGCTCGCCCCGGCTGTAGCCGGAGGCCCGCAGCGTGCCGATGACGCCCGCCTCTTTGGCGATAGTATTGGACGTAGTAACGGCAAACACAAAGGCCATAATGGCAATGACGATGTAGAGCAACACGGCAATCATGGCGCGGTCGCTGCCCAGGTCGTCACCGGTAAAGATGATGGCCTGGTTCTCATACTCGGGCACAAAATCCTGCAGGGACGCCGTTTTGTTGACGACTTTCATAAAGTCGGTGGCTGCGTCCTTCTCGGCGCGGTCGTCCGCTGGGGCGGTGTCGTACTTCCAGGCGTAGTTCCAGGTCTGCTGTTCTGGCAGGGCATCGAACGCCTCCTGCGTGACGATGGCCACACCGAACTTGATGGCGTCGAACATCGTGTCCGTATTATCCTTAAACAGGCAGTTGTAATCCGGCAGGGCCACATAGCCGGTGACGGTCCAGGTCTGGCCGTTTGTGTCGGTCACGGTATCGCCCACCGCGATGCCGTTGTTCTCGGCATACATGCGGTCCAGGCCCATCTCACCGGGGGCGGCAGGCATGGCACCCTGCATCAGGCAGACGGTGTTGACCTGGGTGCGGTCCGGGTAGATGCGCAGCGTGCTGCCGTTTTCCATGGCGGTCTCACGGTAGTGCAGGTCGTACAGGGTCACACCTGCGCCGGTGATCGCCTTAAGCTGGGCGCGGTTGAGCTGCTTTTCCACGCGGAAGTGGCCATCCTCGATGTTGTATTTCTCAAAGCCTTCGTTGTAGGCGGCGATCATGCTGGAGCCGGCCACAAGGAAGCCCGACACAAAGCCGATGGTGGCGATGAGCAGAATGGCGATGACGGCGTACTTGCCCATCTCGCTGCGCAGTTCGCGCAGCATGCGTTTGTTTAAAGGGTCCTTCACGCGCAAGCCCCCTTTACCATTCCAGGTCCTGCGCGGGGACCTTGACCGCATTGGTCTCGTTGCTGCGGATGGCGCCGTCGCGCAGACGCACCACGCGGTCGGCCATCAGGCGGATGGCGTCGTTGTGGGTGACCATGATGACGGTGTTGCCGTACTTCTGGTTGACGGTCTCTATGAGCTTCAGTATCTCCTTGCTGGTCTTGTAATCCAGCGCGCCGGTGGGCTCATCGCAAAGCAGGATGTCCGGATTCTTAACGATGGCACGGCCAATGGAGGTGCGTTGCTGCTGGCCGCCGGAAAGCTGGTTGGGCAGTTTTCCGCGGTGATTCCACAGGCCCAGCAGGTGCAGCAGCTCGTCCACATCCAGCGGGCGGCGGGAGAGGTAAGCGCCCACCTCGATGTTTTCCCGCACGGTCAGGTTAGGGATAAGGTTGTACATCTGGAAAATGTAGCCCAGATGGCGGCGGCGGTAGAGGGTCAGGGCCTTCTCGTTCATATCGGCCATACGCTCGCCGTCGATGAGAATGTCGCCGGAGTCGGCGCGGTCGATGCCGCCCAGGATGTTGAGCAGCGTGGACTTGCCGGAGCCGGACGGCCCCAGCAGCACGCAAAATTCGCCTTTTTCCACGGCCAGGTCGATGCCTTTCAGCACCTGGACCCGGTTTTCACCGCTGCCAAAAGACTTTTTGATCTGATTCAGTTCAAGAAACACAGGAATGCTCCTCTTTTAGTTAGTCAATTGTAATTAGCCTACACTAACAGTATAAAACGGAAGCCCCAATGTGTCAATATTTTCGTAAGTTTTCGGTGCATTTTAGCGGCAAAATGCCATTATAAAAGGCCCTGCCGCAAGGTGGGCAGGGCCGATAAGGTACATATTAAAAGCAGAAATCAAGCGTAATGATACCGATTCCGGTTCTTGAACAGCAGCGCCGCCGAAACGAGCAACGCCGCAGCCTCGGCAAAAACCAGGGCATACCAGATGCCGTCAATGTCCAGCACCATGGGCAGCACCAGCACCGCAAACACCTGAAACACCAGCGTGCGCAGGAAGGAGATCGCCGCCGAGATGGCACCGTTGTTCAACGCCGTAAAGAACGCCGAGGAGAAAATGTTGAAGCCGCACAGCAGGAAGGAGAACGCGTACAGCTTCAGCGCATGCTCGGTCAGCTCCATCAGACCGGCGTCGTAGCCGACGAACGTCTTCGCCAAAGGCGTGGCCATCAGCTGGGCACTGGCAAACATCGCCACACCAGCAATCGCCAGCATCGTAATGCTCTTGTGGAACAAGTTCTTCAATTCATCGTGGTTTTCAGCACCATAATGGTAGCTGATGATGGGCGCACAGCCCTGGGCATAGCCGATGAACACCGCTGCAAAGATAAAGCCCACGTACATCAGCACGCCGTAGGCCGCCACGCCGTCGGCGCCGATGAGCTTCATCAGCTGCAGGTTGTACAGCGCACTGACCAGCGAGGCCGACAAGTTGGTCATCAGCTCGCTGGAACCGTTGGCGCAGGCCTTGCCCAGCGCTTTGGCGCTGAACTTGGGCCGTACAAAGTGCAGCAGGCTGGAGTTTTTGCGGTTGAAAAAGTAGAACATAGGGCCGATGCCGCCTACCATCTGGCTGATGACGGTAGCCGACGCCGCGCCAACGATGCCGCCGCGCAGCACACCCACCAGCAGAAAGTCCAGTACGATGTTAGTCAGGCCCGCCAGCACAGTGAAGGCCAGGCCCAGCTTCGGCTTTTCGGAGGTGATGAAAAAGCTCTGGAAAAAGAACTGCATCATAAAGGCTGTCTGGAACACCAGCAGGATGCGGCCGTACATCAGGCAGTTCGGCAGCAGTTCCGGCGTAGCGCCCAGCAGCTGGGCGGCAGGCTCCAGCAGGAACCAGCCAATGATGGTGGAGACAATGCCCATCACGATCGTGGAGGCAGCCAGCATCGAGAACAGGTTGTCCGCCTGCTTTTTATCGCCGGTGCCCAGTGTCATGGCGACCAGCGCGCTGCCGCCGGTGCCTACCATGAAGCCCAGGCAGCCAAACGCCTGCAGGAACGGGTAGATCAGGTTCAAAGCAGAAAATGCCGTTTTACCGGCAAAATTCGAGACAAAAAAGCCATCCACCACGCAGTACACCGAGGTGAAGATCATCATGATAATGGGCGATGCCACAAAACGCAGCAGACGGCCGGTGGTAAAATGGTCAGATAACTGGATACGATCTTTGCTCATAGGTTCTCCGTTTTATGTCCATCTGTTTTTTCTTTTAACTGTGTAAATTCTTCCCGCAATTTCTGCAGGTATCCCTGCCGGATGGCAAGGTCTGTTTCCATGCGCTCCAGCCCCATGCGGCATATGGCTGCCGCCTCCGCCCGGACAACCCGCGCTATGGTTTTTTCGGCCAAGGCGCGGCCCGCTTCGGTCAGGTTCAGGTTCTTGGCACGCTTGCCGCCGGGGGCAGGGGTCAGCACCAGCAGCCCCTGTTCCACCATGCTGCGCACCGCCGAGTTGAGGGTCTGCTTGGGCAGGCACCATTCGGCGCACATCTGCACCTGTGTAAGCGGGGCGGCACTGCTGTACAGCGCATACAGAATCCAGAATGCTGTATCCGACAGGCCGAACTGCACCGCCGCCGCGTGATATAATGCGTTTGTTTCGTTATACTGTCGGTTTTCCTGTTCAATCAGGCTTTTGGCAGACAGTGCAGCGTTCTCTTCCAAGGCGGATTGTCTCCTCTCAAAACAGCAATAATCCGAAATCGGACTCTGCTATTATAGTCCGATTTCGGATTACTGTCAAGCGGTATTTTGCTTTATTCCACAAGGTTGACCAGCTTTTCGCCTTTGGCGAACGCACGGGCATTTTCCATCGTAGTTATGGCAATACTTTGCAGGGCGGTGCGGGTAAAAAAAGCCTGGTGGCTGGTGATGACCACATTCGGGAAGCTGAGCAGTACCGGCACCACCACACTGCGCAGCACATCATCGGAGTAATCCTCAAAAATTTGGTTGTCCTCGGTCTCGTAGACATCCAGCCCCACCCCGGCAAATTTGCGCTGGCGCAGCGCATCGATCAGCGCGTGGGTATCGATCAGCCCGCCCCGGCTGGTGTTGACTAAAATAGCGCTGTCCCGCATCATTTTGATGGCATCGGCGTCAATCATGTGGTGGGTCTCCGGCGTCAGCGGGCAGTGCAGGCTGACGAGGTCCGCCGTGCGCAGCAGTTCCTCCAGCCCGACGTACCGCACCAGGCCCTCCAGCGCAGGGTTGCGGTACTGGTCATAGGCCAGAACGGTCATACCGAAGCCGCAGCAGATGCGGGCCATGGCCGCGCCGATGCGCCCGGTGCCCACGATGCCAGCGGCGGAGCCGTACAGCGTGTGACCCAGCAGGCCGTCCAGCGCAAAGTTATTGTTGCGCACCTTGATGTAGGCTTTGCAGATGCGGCGGTTGGCGGCCATGGCCAGCGCCATGGCGTGTTCGGCCACGGCCTCGGGGCTGTAACCGGGCACCCGCAGCACTGTGATGCCGCAGCGCTTGGCGGCGTCCAGGTCCACGTTATTGAACCCGGCGCAGCGAAGCAGCAGCAGTTTTACCCCGACGGCAGCCAGCGTTTCCAGCACCGGGGCCGAGCCGTCGGCGTTGACGAACGCGCACACCGCCTCGCCCCCGGCCGCCAAGGGTGCGGTGTCCTTGTCCAGATTAGCTGCCAAAAAGCGGATGTCGCACCCATATTCAGGATCGGCAGCCAGTACGTCAAAGTATAAATGGTCATAGTCTCTCGTGCCATAAAATGTAATTCTCATAGAAAAATCCCCCTGGGGTAAGTATGCGCAGGTTGTACTTTTCTTATAAGAAAAGTACGCAAAAGAATTTTAAGGTCACTGCGTGAGCAAGGGGGATAAGAGCGAAAAGTTCCTTATGGCATAAATAGGAGATACAATAAAAGGGCCCCCTCTGCGAGGGGGCCTTACTATCACACCTGCTTAATTTCAACACAAACAATTTCCGTGCGGCCCTGGGTGCGGAATTTGTAGCCCCAGGTGCCGGTGCCGCCGCTTACGATGGCAGTGCAGGTATCGGTGATCTTCTTTTGGCCGTAGTTGCGCTCGTTTTTGGCGACCATGCCCACCGCACCGGCAGGCCAGACCTGCCCGCCGTGAGTGTGGCCGCTTAAAATCAGATCCGCACCGGCAGCTGCGGCATTCTTAAAGTCCCGCGGCTCGTGGTCCAGCCAGACAGTATAGCGGTCGTCCGGCCCGCCGGGAATCAACTGGGCGGCAGTAAAACGCTGGCCATTCGTATACAAATAGTCTTTGCGGCCCACGATGCGCACGCCGCAGGGCAGCATAACGCCGGTATCTTCCAGCAGGCGCACGCCCGCTTTGGCCAAGCCCTGCTCCAAGTCCGCACGGCCGAAGCTTGGCTCCCGCCAATGGTGGAACAGGTCGTGATTGCCCAGCACGTAGTATTTGCCCAGAGGTGCGTCGATCTCGCCAAACAGGCTGCAGAATGCTTCCAGTTCCTCCGGCTCGGTGAATTCGTCGAAAATATCGCCGGTCAACACCAGCAGGTCGGGGCGGCAGGCGGCAATTTTCTCCCGCAGTTCGGGGATGCGGGTGTGATCCATGGCTGCGCAGGCGCGGGGGTGGACATCGCTGATCTGCACGATGCGCAAAGCGCCATGGGGCAATCTTTTATGCGTAGTTATATTATATTTTGTGGTACACAGTTTCAGGGCGCGGCGGCGGCCCCACCACATGATGAAAGCTGTCAGCAGCCATGGTGTTATGCCATCCAGCCAGAAAATGCGCCAAACGAATTGCGGCGTACCACCCACCCGGCGCATGAGCAGCGCGATGCCGGTACCGATGCAGTAAAAAGTGACCAGGTGCCCGGTGAACACGATGCCCAAGCCCAGCGGGTCGCGGCTGATGTAGGCCAGCAGCAGCATAAGCAGCAGCGGCAGGCCGTAATACAGCACCGGCCATGCGCTGACCAGCTGCAAGGGCGGCAGCTGCAAAAAGTTTACATACAGCAGCACATCCAGCGCCGCCTGGCCAATACGCGGCAGGACGAATTGAAAGAAAGGATGATACATGGTGGATACCAGCTTTTGTGTATTTCTATTGTAGGGGCAAAAGGCTCCCCTTGCGCGCAGCGGGTGAGGGGAGGACTTTAGCAGCGGGCGGCACACGGGCCACCCCTCAGTCACCTTCGGTGACAACTCCCCTCAAAGGCAGCCTTATGCGCTACTTATTAGTATACCATTATATCCCCCAAATGTGACGAAATATTGAAAGCTTCTTTGCCTACTTTCTTTGAAAAGAAAGTAAGGCCCCGTACCTTTTAACAGTACGGGGCCTTACCCTATGCGTTATAAATTACTTCTCTTTGCCCATGATGGCGGCATCGATGGCACGGGCGGCTTCCTTGCCGGCGCCCATGGCCAGGATGACGGTGGCAGCGCCGGTAACGGCATCGCCGCCAGCGTAGACCATCGGGCGGCTGGTCAGGCCGTCAGGGCCGTTGGTGATCAGGCAACCGTGCTTGTCGGCGTCCAGACCCGGCGTGGTGGAGCGGATCAGCGGGTTGGGGCTGGTGCCCAGGGCCATGATCATGGTGTCCACATCCAGGACAAACTCACTGCCCTCTTTCACGATGGGACGGCGGCGGCCGGAAGCATCCGGCTCGCCCAGCTCCATCTCCACGCAGGTCATACCCTTGACCCAGCCGTTCTCGTCGCCCAGCACCTCGGTGGGGTTGGTCAGCGTCTTAAAGATGATGCCTTCCTCCTCGGCGTGCTCGACCTCCTCCTTACGGGCAGGCAGCTCAGCCATGCCGCGGCGGTAGACGATGTAGACATTCTCGGCGCCCAGGCGCTTGGCGCAGCGGGCGGCGTCCATGGCAACGTTGCCGCCGCCGACAACGGCGACAGACTTGGACTTCATGATGGGCGTGCGGGAATCTTCCTTGTAAGCCTTCATCAGGTTCACGCGGGTCAGGTACTCGTTGGCGGAGTAAACGCCGTTCAGGCTCTCGCCGGGAATGCCCATGAAGCGGGGCAGACCGGCACCGGAGGCAACATAGACAGCCTCGAAGCCGTAGTCGTTCATCAGCTCGTCGATGGTCAGGACCTTGCCGACGACCATGTTGGTCTCGATGTCAACGCCCAGCTCCTTCAGGCCCTCGACCTCGTGCTGGACGATGTCCTTGGGCAGACGGAACTCGGGGATGCCGTACATCAGAACGCCGCCGGCCACATGCAGGGCCTCGTAAACGGTGACCTTGTAGCCCAGCTTGGCCAGGTCGCCGGCGACGGTCAGACCGGAGGGACCAGCGCCGATGACAGCCACCTTGTGGCCGTTGGGGGCGGGGGCAACAGGCTTGGTATGTACGTTGTTGCGGTACCAGTCCGCAACAAAGCGCTCCAGACGGCCGATGCCGACGGATTCGCCCTTGATGCCGCGGACGCACTTACCCTCGCACTGATGCTCCTGCGGGCAGACACGGCCGCAGACGGCGGGCAGCGCACTGGACTGGGCGATCACGTTATAGGCGGCCTCAAAATCGCCCTCGGCGACGTGCTTGATGAAGCCGGGAATATCGATCTCAACAGGGCAGCCGCTGCGGCAGGGGTGGTTCTTGCACTGCAGGCAGCGCTTGGCTTCGTTAATGGCCATCTCCTCGGTATAGCCGAGGGCGACCTCTTTAAAGTTTTTATTACGGACATTCGGCTCCTGGCTGGGCATGGGGCACTTTTTCGGGTCCATATTCGGCATAATTACTGCACCTCCTGTTTCAGCAGATTGCACTCGGCCTCGCGGGCGTGGGCCTCAAAAGGCTTGTACATGGTGCCGCGGTGCATAGCTTCGTCAAAGTCGACCTCAAAACCGTCAAAGTCGGGGCCGTCCACGCAGGCAAACTTGGTCTCGCCGCCAACGGTCAGGCGGCAGCCGCCGCACATGCCGGTGCCGTCGACCATGATCGGGTTCATGGAGACAACAGTCTTGACATTGTGGGGTTTGGTGGTCTTGACGACGAATTTCATCATAATCAGCGGTCCGATGGTGATGACTTCATCAAAGTTGGCGCCATCGACGATCTTCTGCTCCAGCGGGGCGGTAACAACACCCTTATCGCCGTAAGAACCGTCGTCGGTCATAAGGATGAACTCATCGCAGCAGGCGCGGAACTCATCCTCCAGGATGACCAGGTCCTTGTTGCGGAAACCGACAATGCCGGTAACCTTGGTGCCCTGGGCATGCAGTGCCTGGGCGATGGGCAGTGCGATAGCACAGCCGACGCCGCCGCCGACAACGCAGACATTCTTCAAGCCCTCGATCTCGGTGGCTTTGCCCAAGGGGCCGACGAAGTCGTGGACAGCCTCGCCCTCTTTCAGCGCGTTCAGCTGCATGGTGCCGGCACCCACCACCTGGAAGATGATGGAAACCGTACCGGCCTCGCGGTCGAAACCGGCGATGGTCAGGGGGATGCGCTCGGAATCTTCCTTCGCGCGGACAATGATGAACTGACCGGCCTTTGCCTTCTTTGCGATCAACGGTGCTTTGATCCAAAGCTCGGTAACAGTGGGGTTCAGCTCTCTCCGTTTCATGATAGTAAACAAAGCTCTCTCTCCTTACCTTAGTGGTATGTTTGTATTGTAACGTATTCTCGTGAAATTGTAAAGCGTCAACAAATCCGCAACCTATGCAAAGATTGACGTGTTTTATTGTAAAAATTGACAGTTTTCTTAAAATTGCACTTGGGTGGGGGCGTGATTCTGCCACAAGGTATACCCGGCCGGGCAGGCGATGCCAGAGGGGGTGAGGTTTGTGGTATCCAGTGGTACATCGTCAGATACCAGCAGCCAATCAGCTTCGGCCAGATCGGTATAGGCATGGCCGGGGTACTCCGGCGCGGGGGCTTCGGTGGTCAGGTCCAGCACACCGTCATCCAGCAGACCGGTCTGCACCAGGGTCTCATATTCCGCGATATAAAAATCGCGGTCGACGTAAGTTTCAATGAGTTGGCTGTCCCGCTGGCGGATGCCGTAGGGGATAAACAGCACCGTACCGTCCAGCTCGTGCAGGCTGTCGTTCAGGTCGCTGGCGGCCTGCATCGTTTCGGCATCGATGCCGTAGGTCCAGCGGTTGATGCGCCACTCGCCTGCGTAGCACAACACACAGAGGGCCAGCACCGCGCCAGCCATGGCCCGCCGGGCCTTGCGGCGCAGCAGCAGCGCGCCGATGACGGCCGCACCAACCACAATGATGCACCGCCAGACCAGCAGCCAGCCGTTGAGACCCAGCACCGGCAGACGGTCGAGGCGGTCGGCCACAAAGTCAAACCACTGCAGCAGGGTGTTGTCTCCCGCGCCCGCGCCGATGGCCCGGCAGAAGGCGATGAAGCCGACGCCCCACACAGCGGTCAGCGCGGCCAGCACCCTGCGGCGGGTGGCGGAGAGCTGCTCGTCCAGCGTGTTCAGCGCGACCAGCAGCAGCGGCATAAACAGCGGCTCCAGATACCGCATGTGCTGCCGGGGCGAGGGGGAGTGCAGGTCCTCCCGCACGGTGATGGACCAGGCGATGACCCCCACACCGATGAAGAGCGACAGTAGCAGAAACAGCGGCAGCTGGGTGCGCACCGGGTCGCTGCCCTTGGCCGGGAGGCGCAGCCCTGCGGCGGGCAGCAGCACCGGAAACACGCCAAAGGCCAGTACGGTGAACAGCACATCGCAGACGATGGCAAAGGGCAGAAAGCCCCACTGCTCGGCGGTCAGCCAGCCAGTCTGGTTGTAGGAGTTGCCCAGCCCCCGGAACAGGGTGAGCTTGGCCAGCACAAAGCAAACGGCAAAGCTGCCGAACAGCGCCACGTTGCAGGCAAGCTCGCTGCGCCAGGTGCTGCGAGCTTGCCAGAGGGCCCAGGCCCGCACCAGCACCCAGGCGATGAGATAGTAGAGGGCGACTTCTTTATTTAGATAGAGTAGATAGCACCACACGCCCGCCGCCGCGCACCAGCCTACCCGAGCCTTGGGCGCGGCCTGCATGGCCCGCAGCATAAAGTGGATTTGCCACAGGGACAGCGGCAGAAAGACCGTCTCGCTCATGAACGTGACCGCCGCCGACATGGTGGGCAGCAGCGCCACCACGCCCACGAGGAACACCGTGCGGCGGCGGTTCTGTCCTGTGGCGCGGCAGAGCGCGTAGGCCGGGAACACCGCGCTGGACGCATACACCGCGTTCAGCCAGCCGATGGCTGTAATTTGTGCGGCGGTGGTTTTCAGCGCCAGAGCAGGCAGGATGAAAAGCGGGTACAAAATCTTCTGGTAGTCGCTGGGCATGTTGCGCACCCGCAGGCCGCGGCCCTGCCACAAGCTGCGGGCGACATCCAGGTAGCGCAGCTCGTCGCTATAGACGGCCAGCTCCCGCGGGTAGCTGCTGAGCGCACCGTACACCACGGCGCACACCACAAACACCCCTGCGACCCAGACCCAGGGAGAGATCTTTTTATGTGTAGATGGCATGGGGACCTCCGAAAATTCAGCTTTCCTTTATTATAAAGCATCCAACCGCCCCTGTAAACAAAAAACAGGCACAGCCCATTGGCCATGCCCGATATATGATAGAACTTATTCTTTGTCCTTCAACTCACCCCGGCAGCGGTACAGCGCGCCCAGGATGAACACGAAGCAGATCACCCAGGTGACCGGCTCACAGAAGCAGACCGCCGTGTAGCCCACCGCGGGCACGATCCACACGCCGAAGATGACCTTGCCGATGAGTTCCAGTCCGCTGGCCAGCAGCGGCTCGATGGTGTGCTGGATGCCCTGCAGCATGTTCCGCACGATGACCAGTACCGCCATGGGCGGGATGACCGGGGCGCTGATCTTCAAGTACAGCACCGCGTTGGAGATGATGACCTCGTCGTTGGTGCCGGTGATGGCCCGCACCGCCGGATCGCTGAGGAAGAACACGAACAACATCACGAACACCCACCACACAAAGTAGATGCCCAGCGCCGTGGTCACGCCTTTCATGATGCGGCTGCGGCGGCCTGCGCCCAGGTTCTGGCTGCTGTAGGTGGCCACTGCGATGCCCAGCGCACCGCCGGGGATAAAGAACAGTTCCGCAAAGCGGCGGGCGGCGACCTGAGCCGCGATGTAGGTGCTGCCCAGCGCATTGATACTGCTTTGCAGTACCACACTGCCGATGTTGTAGATGGCGCTCATCAGGCCCATGCTTAGGCCCGCCCAGAACATATTGGCGGCAAATTTTTTGCCGTTGGCAAAGGCGTTGCGGGTAAAATGCAGGGCCGGGTAATTGCGGATGATGTACCACCCGCACAGCACCGCACTGATGCCCTGGGCTACCACGGTGGCGGCCGCCGCGCCGCCCACGCCCAACTGCAGCGGGCCCATAAAGGCGATGTCCAGCCCGATGTTGAGCACCGTGCTGAACAGCAAAAAGTACAGCGGCGTCAGGCTGTTGCCAATGGCCCGCAGCAGGGCGGCTTCCATATTATAAGCCATCGTCAGCGGGATGCCCAGCAGAATCAGCGTCAGGTAGGCAAGGGCCCCATCTATCGACGATTCCGGCACCTGCAGCAGCACCAGCAGCGGACGGCGCACACCAACGAAAACCACCGTCAGCACAGCAGCCGTAGCCCCGGCCAGCGCCAGCATCCAGGCCGTGGCGCGGCGCACGCCCTTTTCATCACCTGCGCCAAACAGGCGGCTGACCGTCAGCGCCAGACCGTTATTCATGCCGAAAGCGAAGTTCATGATAAGGCCGTACAGGGCAGCCGTAGCCCCGATTTCCGCCAGGGCAGTGTCCCCCAGGATATGCCCGGCCAAAGCGGTATCCGCCAGATTATAGAACTGCTGCAGCAGGTTGCTTAAAAACAGCGGTGCCGAAAAATTCAGCAGCAGCCGTACCGGGTCGCCCCGGGTCATATCGGTAACGCGGCTTTGCGCGGTAGCCATAATGCGTACATCTCCTTATACAAAAAGGGCAAAATCAAAGACCAGTTTATTGTATCACGCCGCCACAGCCCATACAAGAGAAAAAAGCGCCCGGTTTAGACAAATATCCCGCCAAAATGCTTTTTACCCTCTTTTGTTCCCAAATTTAACGATTCAAGGAAATTGTAATCGCTTGCGGGCAATTGTGCAGAAAAGACACAAGCCTGGCCGAAATTTTGTGTAGGAAATAACAGATGCCGTAAATTCTCGTCATTTTGTTAGAAAACCCTGTTATTATCTTGTCAAATCCGAGAATTGCATCGGTTTTTGGGGCGTGCTATGATGAATATGTTGAAAGCACTTACAAAGTGTTGCATCCCACAGGAGGTATTTCTTGACTATTTATGATATAGCCCGGGAAGCCGGGGTCTCGATTGCCACAGTCTCCCGGGTGATGAACGGCGGCAAGGTGGGCAAAGCCACCCGCATCAAGGTGCAGGCCGTGCTGGACAGCTGCGATTACCAGCCCAGCCAGGTAGCGAAAGGCCTGGCCACCCGGCAAAGCCGCTGCGTAGCCGTTATGACGATGGACATCCGTGATGTACACCACGCCGCCATCGCCTATGAGATCGAGCGCACGATGGCCACCGCCGGGTACAGCACCATCCTGTGCAACCTGGGCGGCACCCCCGCCCGCACCGGCGAGTATCTGCGTACGCTGAACGCCCAGCAGATCATTGGCGTATTCTTCGTCGGTTCCATATTCGTGACACCACAGTGCCGCGAGTACATTGCCAAATATGTTCCCAATATTCCGATTTTGTTTGCCAACGCGGTTCTGCCGCTGCCCAACGCCTACGGTGTCCTTTCCGATGAGGAAGACGGCACCTACCACGCCGTCAAGCGGCTGGCCCAGGCCGGGCGGCGCAACATTGCCTTTGTCAATGATGACGAGACCGAGAGTGAGGAGCACAAGCTGAACGGCTACCGCCGTGCCATCCGGGAATACGGTTTGACGGAGCGCTGCTACCGGGCCGAACGTTCCATCGAGGGCGGTCAGTTCGTGACCACACACATCCTGCAGCAGGACCCAAACACCGATGCTATCGTCTTTTCCGAGGATACCACCGCCGTGGGCTGCCTGCACGCGCTGCAGGCCACCGGCAAGCGCATCCCGGACGAAGTCGCCGTCATTGGCTGCAACAACAGCGTCTACTGCACCATCTGCTACCCGCAGCTGACCTCCATCGACAACAGCCTGCACGAGACCGGCCGCATGGCCGCCAAGCAGATGATCCGCCTTTTAAACCACGAATCCGATGTGGAAAAGACCATCTGCCTGCCCTGCCGGTTGGTTCTGCGGGATACCACCCCGCCGATGCTGTAGGCCGCAGGCGAAGCAGACATTTTCTTTAGGCAACACCGCACAATTCCCGCCTAGCGGCTTAAGCACCGCTCCGGCGGCTGCGGCACGGCACCTGCGTTGCCAAAATGCTCGATAATACACAAAGTATTATC
>ENA-UPTB01000268-UPTB01000268.1-human-gut-metagenome-genome-assembly--contig:-NODE-268-length-57768-cov-53.252206_pt1 | contig 57768 bp, 47 predicted proteins | sample MGYA00250046_ERZ773369 | MGnify/ENA primary metagenome ERZ773369 (study PRJEB29103, sample SAMN06111938) | human gut metagenome | biome: human gut; feature: ankylosing spondylitis patient; material... | reverse complement strand
CCCTGAATATAAAATCTCAGCATAAATTGAAAATAATGGTCAAAACATTTGGATATTAACATAGAAAGCGATTTGGGTTTAGTGGATTTTGGTACTTCTGAAGAAGGAATCAGTGCGTGGTTGAAAGGATACCCTTACCGCTGTACGTATCAAAGAGTTCAAGACAAAAATCAAAGTCGAGTTTGTCAGAGATCACCCCATAAGAGCCATAATGAGGATGGCACTCCGAAAAGCATCGTAAAACGTTTGACTTATATATATGGGTGTCCTTGCAAGCTGTGAGGACTGATATTTCATGCCTTTTTCTGAACGGACCATGTCATTTCTCGCATCTGTATTGTTTTTTTTGGGGGGCTGACTGAATATTGCGGAGACTTACACACGAAAGTATGCGTAACTTGATGCTGGGTCTGAAACTTATCGGTCTTTTATGCAAGGCTATGAATAATGTAAGTTAAAATAATGAATATAAGAACTTGTTGACATGGAATTAAGATTTGATTAACACATTTATGAATGTAATGTGACTTGTAAGGCAAACGGTCAAAGTTTGATAAAACTGTAAAATGTTACGGATATCATTTGCATTCTCCGTAACTTTTAACACAAAACGTTCTTTATTCTCAACAAGTAGTTGTATCTTTGAACGCAAATAAGAATAACATGGATAAAAAAACACTCATTGACACGCTACAACAGCAAGGTGGATTCATAACCACGGGTGAAGTGAAAAGCCGTGGTGAATATGAGCAGCTTCGCCGTGCAATAGAAGATGGAACGCTTATGCGGCTTCGTAATGGTGTCTATGTGGAAATGTCAGCGTTGGCAAACAACATGATAGATGTGGAACGTATAGTTCCGCATGGGGTGCTTTGCCTGTATAGTGCTTTTGCTCATTATGGACTTTCCACACAAGTGCCTTCCGCTACTTGCATAGCCATTGAAGCCAAGCGAAAGGTGCGTTTGCCAGACTATCCTCCTATTGATCTCTATTATTGGAAAAAGGAGAATTTGGAGTTTGGTATAATCAAAAAGAGTATATCTGGTTATGATGTACTCATTACAGATATGGAGCGAACGGTCTGTGATGCTGTTAAGTACCGAAACAAGATAGGGCTTGATGTGTGCGGTGAGGTGATAGACAACTATCTCAAAAAAGAGAACCGCAATATATCTCTACTCCATGAATACGCACAAAAACTAAGAGTGAAAAATATAATGACTACATATTTGGAGACAAGACTATGACAAAGAATATAGGGAAGTCCATTAGGACACGCTTGCTGAACCTCGCCAAAGAGGAGAAGCAAGAGTATATGAAAGTATTGGTTAGGTACTTGCATGAACGCTTGTTGTTCCGTATCTCTGCAAGTCCTTACAAGAGCCACTTTCTTCTGAAAGGCAGTTCGCTATTGTTTGCCTTGGATGGGTTCAAGGCTCGTCCAACCATTGACATTGATCTGTTGGGAGAACGCATCAACAATGACAGAATTTTCTATTGGTATAGAATAAAAGGGGATGATTGGCAATCATATCCTTTAAGGGAAGTCGTTTCACACCTACCTCTCTAAAATATCATTTGATAACTTTGGTTGTCACATTTTGAGTTCGGTTGAAACGTTCCCATCCAAACACTATTTGGTAGTTTTTAATGTAAGCGAAAGTTAAAGACGTTAAATTATTACCCTTTCGTATCTAAACAGAATCCACACAGTCACTTTTCTACTGTTTAGAGCGTATAATACTGATAATCAACTAATAATAGATACTACTATTTAAAAAAAACTATCAACTATTTTCATTTTGCTGTATCACATGCTTTCAACTAAGGTTGAGTATTGCATATCAAGCACTTAGTGATTGAAAACAGCAAAAAGTGGGTACAATAAATTATACAGCCTACTTTATAAGTCGCAATTTAATTCCAAAAAACTTTTAATAGAGTTACCTATAGAAAATAGTAACTCATTATTTATTGGTCCGCTTAATTGTCTTGTATGGATGACTAACTTATTTGATTTGTCGTAATCAAGACCATCATAATGAATCCAATAATTTTGAGTCGAATCAGGTAAACCAACTTTGTGAAAAGACACTCCAAAAGTATTGTCAATTTGTCTATTGCTTCCTTGATTGACAATATAGCTTCCACAAGCAAGCACCACTACAGGAAAAGATTGTATGAACTTAGATTCTTTGAACAACTCAAGTTTTGTCCCTATCGTGTCTTTTTTTGCATAGGCAGAATGGCGAGCACAAACATTATTGAGCTCCGTACAAAATGCCATTTCTTCAAAATCTAATTTTCCTGCAATATGTTTCCTTTTAGGATAAACAGTATCTATTATCTTTTGATACTTGCTCCATGTACATCCCTCGCCTTTTTTCGAGCGGATTTGCCAAAGGTCTTTATAACTCTTGCCATTTAGTTCATTCAAGCACTCAAAGGTATGTCTGTTGTTTATCACCTTCAGCTCATTTGTATTGTTGGGCTCACAGCCGACAAACAAAATCATTGAGTTAGGATTTCCTTGTCCTATATAGAAGTCGCTGTTGCTGCATTCTTGCGCAAATTCTTTAAATAGTAAATATCTGTTTGTCATATTTTTTTGATATAGGGTTAGTTTTGCTCTAATTGTAAAAGCGCATGTAGTTTTTCCAACAACTGTCTTTCTTTTTCAATAGTCTCTTCTACTTGTTCAAATCTAATGCCAGCAAGCTGAGCCATTCTAAAATTTGCAATTTGTCTTGAAACAATCTGCGAAATTTTATATTCGGTTTCCAACATATGCCCATACTCGTTAATGTTACGTGAGTTTCTGAGCATTAGCAATGTTTTTTCTATATTACTATCTGAGCAACATATTAGTAGGGCTTTACCAACTGCTATTTCATTCTCTGTCGCCTTTATCCAATCTTTCGTATGACCATACATATAGAAGAATATAGAATGATTCCCTAACACCCCATTAGTGGTAGGCTTAGGTGAGTGTTTTATTTCTTCAGCAAATAATTCTTGTGAGAGTAAAAGGTAATCTTTGTGTTTTCCATTATCAACAAAGATAATATCGTCTGTAATTTTTCTATAATTCGGTTTGTACCGAAGCAATTTGGAATAATTTGATATTTCCTCAATTTTGTAGGTATATATTTTACCATCTTTTATTTCATATCTTATTTCCTTATGCATAAAATCCATTTCAGTAAATGCCAACGGCTACCATATTGGCTTGATTAATAAATGGTTGGTATATATACATGAAAGCGTGGAGCCAGTCCTGTCACTCGTTCCACTTGTTAAGGCTTTCGCATTGCCCTGTTCGTCCGAAACGAGCAACGCCGAAAGCCTCACGCCAGTGTAAGTATATAGAAAGTACTCTTGACAACGAACAATGGAATCGTCCGAAGCCAAAGAGGGCTGTATATAATACACCCCCATGAGGCGTTTCCGTTGCTTTGTCTTTGACGAACAGTTGAGAGTTTGCGAAGTTCTAACAAGTCAAAACCAAAGCGTACAGTTACAACTTAAATGTATATATGTCTGCCCAACCTCTGCCCATCGGGGCTTCCGGTATGAGTATACACGTTACAAAGGTAACACTTTTACCTTGAAAACCACTTTGCTTGGCAGGTAAAGTATTATTTTAAGGTCTGATTTAACATTATCAAATATAAATATGTCAAATTTTACTTTTGCGTGATATTTCTCGATAAAAAATTTGTATTATCAATGATTGTTCGTATCTTTGCACCGTCAGTCCTCGCCAAGCCTCTTAACAATGCTCAAATCGTGCGAGGCGTTTTTGTTTATACACATTTGAATATGGCGAATCTTATTCCCTTTACAAAAACGGTTTGAATCTTCGAAAAATCTCGTTAATTTGCTTAAATCACGAGGTTTACAGATTTGTGACAGAAACAAAGCCATACAGTACCTTGACAATATAGGTTATTACAGATTGTCTGCTTATATGTATCCTTTGTTGAAGATGCCCAAGACAGCCCATTTGTACAAGGAAGGTGCCACCTTCAAAAAGGTGATGATGCTTTATCGCTTTGACAAGAAATTGCGACGCTCATATTCAATGAAATAGAAAAGATTGAAATAACTATCAGGCGTGCTGTGCTGCAAATACCAGCAGATATGACGGGCAATCCTGTCTGGCTTACTGACTCTTCTTTGTTTCCTTTTTATCATATTACGGGGTCGGTTCAAACGCCCCATCCAATCCATATCTAAGTAATTTTGATGTAACTGAAAGGTAAAAACGTTAAATCTTCACCTTTTCGTATCTAAACAGAATACATATTGTCACTTTTCTACCGTTTAGAACGTATAATACTGATAATCAACTAATAACAGACACGAGGGTTGTTATAACAGCCCGTTGGTGCGAATCAGAAACAAATCGGCACCACCGTCCCGTTGCCTGACGACTTTATCATACATTATGGACAAGAAACAGACGGTAATCGACTTTTTCGGTTGCCACCTTATTATATTGTAGACAAATAACCAGAATTACTCAATATAATAACCAGAAACACTTAATAGATCATGACGAGACTAATGACTACAATGACTGCCACTGCCACGATGGCGGCGGAGGCGATGCAGGTGGTGAAAGACCTGAGATGGATGATTGTGTGCATAGCGGTGCTGATAGTGACCGACCTGTGGTTCGGAGTGTCGGAATCGCGGAAACGGAAGGTGCCCATCAGACTGTCGAGGGCTGGCAGACGCACCTGCAACAAGCTGATAGACTATTTCGCATATCTCTTTTTCGGTGCGATAATGGGAATGGCAATCTTCGAACCGCTGGGCATCGCCAACCACACCACCACGGCGGCAGCAGGACTGTCGCTGGCTTGCGTGTGGGAGATGGACAGCATCGTGAACCACGTGCTCGCGCTGCATGGCTATGCCGGCAGGTTCTCGCTCATGCGGCTGGCAACGGGATTTCTGAAGCGAAAAGACAACGCACTGGGCGAGGCGCTGGAGGAGAGTCTGAAAGAGAACCGGAAGGAGAACAGAAAAGAAAACCATGAGGAGGACGCGAAAGAAAATCGGGGGAACAGGAATCAGGAGGAGAACAGGGACAAGGACCTGGATGGAGAATGACAGTAAGGATAAACCCAAAACGGTCATTAGGCCGTTCAATGTATTATTTTAATACCGCTTGCAGTCTTTTGCTTGTTTTTAATTCGCAATAGCTTGCTATTACTCATTAAAAGCCAAACAAAATCCACTCTTCTAAAAATACAAAATCCAAGCAAGCCCTAATGACCGATTTGGGATTAAAAGCCAAACAAAATCCATCCTTCTAAAAAACAAAATCCAAGCAAGCCCTAACGACCGATTCGGGATAATCAGAAAGGAACATGAAGCTTATCCTACTACTACAAGAATCACACTAACAAATAATCAAAACATTATCATGAGAAACATCAAGAGAATTTTTATCCATTGCACGGCGAGCAGCCGCAAGACGAGTATTGAACAGTTGCTGGCAGAATTCAAGAGCCGCGGATGGCATGCGCCGGGCTATCATTATGTGGCGATGCCAGACGGCATGATGGTGAAGCTGCTCGACGAGGAGAAGGTGAGCAACGGAGTGAGGGGCTACAACCAGTCGGCGATAAACATCGCCTACGTAGGCGGCATCGACGCCAAAGGCAGCCCTACCGACAACCGCACAATAGAGCAGAAGGCAGCCATCGTACACCTGCTGATAGAACTGAGGAGCCGTTACCCCAACGCCCTCATCATGGGCCACCGCGACATCTGGGGCGCCAACAATCCCAAGGCATGGCAGAAGGCGTGTCCGTGTTTCAATGCAACGAGGGAGTATGCAGCGATATGAAATCCAACCGCAAAATCCTACTTCACATAATCTACGAAAGCATAGTCATGCGAATGGCGGTCGTCGGCAGAATGGGCTTCACGGGCTGCTTCATGCCATGATGAATAGTCGGGGAAGAAGGCGTCGGCTCCCTCCGTCTCGGCTTCTATCTCGGTGAGACACAGGCGGTCGGCAAACGGCAATGCCTGCCGGTATACGCTCTCGCCGCCGATGATATATACGTCTTCCTGGGCTGAACAAGACTTCAGCGCCTCGTCAATCGAAGGGTATACGTCGCATCCCGGCAGCTCCGCCACGCTGCGGCTCACCACCACGTTGCGTCTGTTTGGCAATGCTCCTTTGGGAAGCGACTCAAAGGTCTTGCGACCCATCACTATGGTGTGGCCCGTGGTGAGGAGCTTGAAGCGCTTCTGATCGTTGGGCAACCAATACAACAGTTTGTTTTCCTTTCCTATCGCCCTGTTTCTGTCCACGGCGGCAATGATGTTTATTCTCATGTTTTTTTATTTTAGGGGAGACAAAGATAATGCAAGGCGAGAGGAGAACGAAATGAATCCATTCATTTCTTATCCCGAGCCGAAGCTTATCTTATGCAAAGATAATGCAAGGCGAGCACAAAACAAAATGAAAAGACGCAAGACTTTCATTTTTTTGCCGAGCCGCAGCTTATCTTATTTAAAGATAATACAAATACCTAACATTTTCGCCCAAGCGTGGCAAAATCTCACCAATAATGAGTATTTTTGCAGATTAGAACCGAATCCGGCATTAGAAACCTACTTGGATTTTCGGAACCGGAAAAAGAATATCACGGCATGACGGCCCAACGATGCGACAAGCATCTCAGGTTTTCTGCCGGCATGAACAAAAACAAGACAACAATATAGCAATATGGAAAGAATCGACATGAGAGATCTCAACGACAACGTGTTTGAGACTATAGGCAAGGAATGGATGCTCGTGACGGCGGGCAATGAAGAGAAGTTCAACATGATGACGGCATCGTGGGGATGTCTCGGATGGCTATGGAACAAACCAGTGGCAGTGGTCTTCATCCGTCCGGAACGCTACACCCACCAGTTCATCGAAGAGAACGACACGCTGACGCTGCAGTTTCTGGGCAACGGCGAGAAGGCACGCCTGGCATACAACTTCTGCGGTTCGAAATCGGGAAGAGACTTCGACAAGGCACATGAGGCAGGACTCACACCGGTGACACTTGAGGGAGGAGAAGTGACCTTTGAAGAGGCCCGACTGACACTGGTCTGCCGCAAGCTATACAAAGACACACTGAAGGAGGAGAACATGATTGACAAGCAGCTGACGCAATGGTATGGCGAAAAGCACGGCGGATACCACGACGTGTATGTATTGGAAATAACCGAAGCACTGAGAAAATAAGCAGAGCCTACAAATGATAGTTTGCATAGCAGAGAAACCCAGCGTGGCAAAGGACATCGCCAAGATTATCGGAGCCAACAGCGCACACGACGGATATATGGAGGGCAACGGATACCAAGTGACGTGGACCTTCGGACACCTGTGCACGCTGAAGGAACCTGAAGACTACACCGCCCTATGGAAGCGGTGGAGCCTGGCGGCGCTGCCCATGATTCCACAACGCTTCGGCATAAAGCTCATCGACGACAAGGGAATAGCAAAGCAGTTCTCTGTCATCGAGAAACTGATGCAGAATGCCGACGGCATCATAAACTGCGGCGACGCCGGACAGGAGGGTGAGCTGATTCAGCGATGGGTGATGCAGAAGGCCAACGCGAAATGTCCGGTGAAGCGCCTCTGGATATCATCGATGACCGACGAGGCGATTCGCGAGGGATTCGGCAACCTGAAGCCGCAGGACGACTACCAGCCGCTGTATCTCGCCGGACTGAGCCGTGCCATCGGCGACTGGATATTGGGAATGAACGCCACCCGCCTGTACACGCTGAAATACGGGCAGAACAGGCAGGTGCTGTCGATAGGACGAGTGCAGACACCAACGCTGGCGCTGATAGTGAACAGGCAAAAGGAGATTGACAACTTTGAACCGGAGCCTTACTGGGTGCTCGCCACGATATACCGCGACACCACGTTCACGGCTACGAAAGGAAAATTCACCACCAAGGAGGAGGGAGAACAGGCGTTTGCCACGATAGAGGGAAAACCGTTCACCGTAACCGACGTGCAGAAGAAACGCGGCACAGAAGCACCGCCACACCTCTACGACCTCACCTCGTTGCAGGTGGACTGCAACCGCAAATTCGGCATGAGCGCCGACATGACGCTGAAGATAATACAGACTCTCTATGAGCGCAAGCTGACTACATACCCCCGTGTGGACACACAATATCTGAGCGACGACATCTATCCCAAATGCGGAGGAATACTGAACGGCATAAAGGGCTACGACCAGCTCCTCACAGCGCTGAGGGGAAAACCGCTGAAGAAGTCGAAAAAGGTGTTCGACACGAGCAAAGTGACCGACCACCACGCCATAATACCCACCGGAGTGCCGGCACAGGGACTCACCGACATGGAACGCCACGTCTACGACCTGATAGCCAGGCGCTTCATCAGCGTGTTCTATCCCGACTGCAAGTTCGCCACTACAACAGTGATGGGCGATGTGGACGGCATAGAATTCAAAGCCACCGGAAAACTGATTCTCGATCCGGGATGGAGGGCGGTGTATGCCAAGGACGCTGCCGACAGGCAGACTGCAGACGACGGCGACGCCAAGCCGCAGGACGAGGAGCGCACGCTGCCGGCATTCGAAAAGGGCGAGAGCGGAGAACACACGCCTACGCTGACGGAGAAATGGACCACACCGCCGAAATACTACACCGAGGCAACGCTGCTCAGGGCAATGGAAACGGCAGGAAAGTTCGTTGACAACGAGGAACTGCGGGCAGCGCTCAAGGAGAACGGCATCGGCAGACCATCGTCGAGGGCAGGCATCATAGAGACGCTGTTCAAGAGGCACTATATCCGAAGGGAGAGAAAAAACCTCGTGGCTACGGCTACAGGCATCGAACTCATCGACCTCATCAAGGAGGAACTGCTCAAGAGCTGTGAGCTGACGGGAATATGGGAGAAGAAACTGCGCGACATAGAGCACAAGACTTACGACCCGGCTCAGTTTATCAGCGAACTGAAGGAGCAGATTGCCACCATCGTACACGACGTGTTGAGCGACAACTCCAACCGACGCGTCACGATTCTCACTGAAGAGGACCTGAAAAAGAAGACCAAGCGGAAAACTGCAGCCAAACCTAAAGCTACGACGGCAACGAAGTCTGCAGCCAAGCCAGGCGACGCAACCGGAGTGAAACCGGGCGACGTATGTCCGGTGTGTGGCAAAGGCGTGGTGATAAAGGGAAAGACAGCATACGGATGCAGCAGATGGAAAGAGGGATGTTCTTTCAGACTGCCTTTCGAACAATAAAGCTGCCGATTGCACAATAAAAACGGCAAGTTTGAGTTTTTTCTTATATTATTAAGGAATAAGCATGAACAATATATCAAGGAAATCAAAAAGCAACGCAATGCCCCGTCAGCCTCATCACTATCCGGGATTGAGGATGTGGGCGGCATTGGCTGTTCTCGTGGCTGTTCTCGCCTCCTGTGGCGCCGACCGCAACTTCAAGAAGGGTGAGAAATTTCTCGCTCTTGGCGAATACTTCGACGCTGCGGCTCAATACAAACAGGCATACTCCAAATCGAAACCCAAGGACAGGACGGCAAGGGGTCTCTATGCCATGCGCATGGCATACTGCTACAACCGCATAAACTCCAACGGGAAGGCTATCGCCGCCTACCGCAACGCCATCAGATACGGCGCCGACAGTCTGCAGACGCATCTCGATTTCGCACGTGCGCTGCTAAAAGATGCCAACTACAAGGAGGCGGAGAAGGAATTCCTCCTGGTGCTCGACTCCATGCCAGACAACCAGCTGGCGAAAGACGGACTGCAGTCGGCACGCACGGCAAAGGCTGCAAAGGATGCGGGATCGAGATATATAGTGAAGAAGATGGACATATTCAATTCACGACGTGCCGACTTCTCGCCGATGTTCTGCGGAGACCAGTATGAACAGCTGTTCTTCACCTCTACACGCAACGAGGCGGAGGGCGACGAACTGAGCGGAATAACGGGAACGAAAAACGGCGACATCTTCTATTCGCAGAAAGACGACAAAGGAAAATGGGGACGGCCGCAGACCATCACATCGGGACTCAACACAGAGTTTGACGAGGGTGCATGCTGCTTCTCGCCAGACCAGAGGGTGATGTATCTCACCCAATGCGTGAGCGACCCCTCCTACCCCAGATATGCCACGATAGCCACATCAAACCGTGCTGACGCGGCATGGGGAAAGGCAACAAAGCTGGAGATAACACGCGACACGCTGTCGAGCTTCGCCCACCCCGCAGTGTCGCCAGACGGAGAATGGCTCTACTTCACTTCCGACATGCCGGGAGGAAAGGGCGGACTCGACATCTGGAGAGTGAGAATCACGGCGGCAGGACTGGGAGGAGTGGAAAATCTGGGCGAGCCCATCAACACGGCGGGAGACGAGATGTTTCCTACATTCCGACCAAACGGTGACCTCTATTTCTCAAGCAACGGACATCCGGGTCTGGGCGGTCTCGACATCTTCATCGCCAAGACGGACAAGAGCGGAAAGAAAATCATACTGGAACATCCGGGATATCCGCTGAACTCCCAGGGCGACGACTTCGGAATGACTTTCGAGGGAGCACACAACAGGGGATTCTTCTCGTCAAACAGAGGCGACGGACGCGGCTGGGACCATATCTACAGCTTTGAGAAACCGGAGATAATACAGACCGTCACGGGATGGGTGTATGAGATGGAAGGATATGAACTGCCCGACGCACAGGTGTATCTCGTGGGCAACGACGGAACGAACAAAAAGCTCAGCGTGAAAGGCGACGGATCGTTCACCGAAGTGGTGGAACCTGGAGTGGACTACGTGCTGCTCGCCACCTGCAAGGGATTCCTGAACCACAAAGAGGAGATTAGCATCAAGCCCACTGCGGAGTCGGAAGACCACGTGCTGCAGTTCCCGCTGGCATCAATCCGTGTGCCGGTGCTCATCGACAACATCTTCTACGACTTCGACAAGTCATCGCTGCGCAAGGAATCGGAAACGGCTCTCGACGAACTCGTGAAACTGCTGCAGGAGAACCCGAACGTGACGATAGAGCTGAGCGCACACTGCGACTACAAGGGCAGCGAGGCATACAACAAGAAACTGTCGCAGAGAAGGGCTGAAAGCGTGGTGAGATATCTCATCGCCAAGGGTGTGAGTGCCAAGAGACTGACACCTGTGGGATACGGCAAGATGAAGCCTAAGACGATAAGGAAGAAACTCACCGAGAAATACACATGGCTCAAAGAGGGCGACGTGCTCACCGAGGAATTCATAAAGAAACTCGACAAGGAGAAACAGGAAATCTGCAACCAGCTGAACAGAAGAACGGAATTCATCGTACTGAGAACCACCTACGGCATGTTCGATGAAAACGGACAGCTGAAGAATCCGCCGAAGCCTAAAGAGAAAGAAGACGACACAGACGCCAATGGCAACGAAGACATCTTCCTGATTGAATGACGGGACAGCAAGCAACGGAACAACAAGGAATGCTGCCCGACCCAAATCGGGTCATCTGCATCTGACGGCATAATGACCGGTTGGAGCTTAATGATGTTCTCCCCCATTACGGGAATGAATCATGGGATGACTTCATGACATTACAACAATCAAAAGAAGACAATGAACAACAAAGCAACATTAGAATTAGGCAACAAGCCTGTGGGCAAACTGCTCATGCAATATTCACTGCCTGCCATAATCGCGATGACGGCATCGTCGCTTTATAATATGGTGGACAGCATTTTCATCGGACAGGGAGTGGGACCGATGGCCATCAGCGGACTGGCACTCACCTTCCCGTTCATGAACCTGGGAGCGGCTTTCGGAGCCGGCGTAGGTGTGGGAGCATCAACGTGCATCTCAGTGAAACTCGGACAGAAAGACTACAACACGGCACAGAGGGTATTGGGAAACACCGTGACGCTGAACCTCATCATCGGACTGGCATTCAGCATCGTTTCGCTGCTGTTTCTCGACCCTATCCTTTATTTCTTCGGTGCAAGCGAACAGACTCTGCCCTATGCCAAAGACTATATGGTGATAGTGTTGCTGGGAAACGTGTTCTCCCACATGTATTTCGGAATGAACGCCGTGCTCAGAGCATCCGGGAAACCCCGCCAGGCAATGTATGCCACGATATTCACCGTGGTGCTCAACACCATACTCGACCCTATATTCATCTATCCACTGAACATGGGAATACAGGGTGCAGCCTATGCCACAATCCTCTCGCAGATGCTGGCACTGGTATGGCAGATGCACATATTCAGCAACAAGAACGAACTGCTGCATCTGAAACGCGGAATATACGGACTGAAGAAGGCAATCGTGAAAAACATACTCGCCATCGGACTCTCACCGTTCTCGATGAACGTATGTGCGTGTATAGTGGTGATATTCATCAACAAGGGACTGCTCATGTATAGCGGCGACCTCGCCGTGGGTGCCTACGGCATAGCCAACAAGGTGTGCTTCATCTTCGTGATGGTGAACATGGGACTGACACAGGGTATGCAGCCCATAGCCGGATACAACTACGGAGCGCAGAAGCTCGACAGACTGATGCGTGTGCTCAGCCTCGCCACAATAGCCGGAACGGTAATCACAACGATTGGATTCCTCGTGGCTGAACTGATACCCGGGCCTTGCGCACGGCTCTTCACCACCGACCAGCAGCTCATCGACCTCTCTGTAAACGGACTGAGGATAATGATGGCGGCATTCATGCTCGTGGGATCGCAGATGGTGATAACAAACTTCTTCCAAAGCATCGGAAAGGCAAAGATAAGCATGTTCCTCTCGCTGTCGAGACAGATGCTGTTCCTTTTCCCCATGCTGCTCATACTGCCCAAGTTCATGGGAGTCGACGGTGTGTGGTGGTCGATGCCTATCTCCGACACCATAGCGGAGATAGTGGCTGTGGTGATGATGTATACATACATGAAGAAATTCAAGAAACAACATAATTTATCAATGGCAAACGAAAAGCATTGAAGACATGGATAATATAAAAACGCATAGAAGACATGGATAATATAAAAAAGAACATTATAATAAACGTGGGACGACAGATCGGCAGCGGCGGACGCATAATAGCCAAGATGCTTGCCGACGACTTCAAATGTGGGTTCTACGACAGGGAGCTGCTCACCATAGCAGCAAAAGAGAGTGGATTCTGTGAGAAATTCTTCGAGCAGAACGACGAACAGAAGGGTTTCTTCCATTCGCTGTTTCACATGCACACGCCATTCGTTGGCGACGGCAGCTTCTACGACAACGACTTCTCGCAAGAGGGACTCTTCAAGATGCAGAGCGATACGATACGCAAATTGGCCGACGAGGGGTCGTGTGTCTTCGTGGGCAGATGCGCCGACTATGTGCTCAGAGACTACGAGAATGTGGTGAACATCTTTATCACGGCATCAATAGAAGACCGCATCAGCGAAATCCGCAAGCGCAAGGAATGCCAAGAGGATGAGGCACTGAAGATTATAAAGAACGGAGAGAAATCACGTTCCACATATTATAATTATTATACGGGAAAGAAATGGGGCGACAGCTCGTCGTATGACTTGTGTGTAAACACCTCACTGCTCGGAATCGAAGGCACGGAGGCTTATATCAAGGAGTTCATCGAGAAGGTGCTACACATAGGATGAGGGGCAGGAAGTGAAAAAGATAGGAATAATAAGCGACACCCACGGATATTGGGACGACAAATATCTAAAGTATTTCGATCCCTGCGACGAAATATGGCATGCCGGCGACATCGGTTCGACAGAGGTGGCTGAGAGACTTGCTGAATTCAGAACCTTCAGGGCGGTATGCGGCAACTGCGACGGCGGTGACCTGAGGCTGATGTATAAAGAGAAGCTGAGGTTCAAATGCGAAGACGTTGACGTGCTGATGAAGCATATCGGCGGCTATCCCGGCAACTACGACAGCAGCATACGCTCGCAAATCTACGCCATGCCGCCTCAACTGTTCATCAGCGGCCACAGTCATATTCTGAAAGTGAAATACGACAAGACGCTCGGTCTGCTCCACATCAATCCCGGTGCGGCAGGTCTGCAGGGATGGCACAAGGAGCGCACCATAGTGAGGCTCACCATCGACGGCAACAAATTCAAAGACTGCGAAGTGATAACTCTGGCATAAACTGGCTGAAAACACAGCCGGATAATCTATATCTAGAAAAAACTAGAAAAGCTAGAATGTCTAGAAAGACTAGAAAAGCTAGAAGGTCTAGAATAACTAGAAGAACTAGAAAATCCAGCCCACTCAAAGAAAAAAAACAACAAAAAAAACATAACATGAAAACCTATTTAGTAACAGGAGCTGCCGGTTTCATCGGCGCCAACTACATCAAGTATCTGCTTCACCGCAAATACAAGAATGAAGAAATAAAGGTGATAGTGCTCGACCTGCTTACATACGCAGGAAATCTCGGAACTATAAAGGATGACATCGACAACGACCGTTGCATCTTCGTGCGCGGCGACATCCGCGACCGCGAACTTGCCGACAGGCTCTTCACTGAATACGATATAGACTATGTGGTGAACTTCGCTGCCGAGAGCCATGTGGACCGCTCTATCGAGAACCCGCAGCTCTTCCTCGAAACAAACATCTTAGGCACACAGAACCTGCTCGACGCGGCGCGCCGTGCTTGGGTGACGGGAAAGGATGCCACAGGATACCCCACCTGGAAGACTGGCAAGCGCTACCATCAGGTGAGCACCGACGAGGTGTATGGTTCGCTTGGCAAAGACGGATTCTTCACCGAGAAGACGCCTCTCTGTCCTCACAGCCCCTACAGTGCTTCTAAGACAAGTGCCGACATGATAGTGATGGCATACCACGACACCTACCACATGCCGACCTCTATCACAAGATGCTCCAACAACTACGGACCATACCACTTCCCTGAAAAGCTCATTCCGCTGATCATCAACAACATCCTGGAGGGAAAGAAACTCCCGGTATATGGAAAGGGCGACAACGTGCGCGACTGGCTCTACGTTGAAGACCACTGCAAAGCAATCGACCTCGTGGTGCACCAGGGACGCGAAGGTGAGGTATATAATGTGGGCGGCCACAACGAGATGACAAACATCAACATTGTGAAACTCACCATCAAGACAATCCACGACATGATGGCTGCCGACAAGAACCTGCGCAACATACTGAAGAAACAGGTGAAGGACGTCAACGGCGACATCGACATCAGCTGGATAAACGACGAACTCATCACATTCGTTGCCGACAGACTGGGCCACGACCAGCGCTACGCCATCGACCCTACCAAGATAAAGGAGGAACTGGGATGGTATCCGGAAACGATGTTTGCCGACGGCATCGTGAAGACCATCAAATGGAACCTCGAACACCAGGACTGGATTGCCGAAGTGACAAGCGGCGACTACCAGAAATATTACGAACAGATGTACGGCAACAGATAAGCCGACCGGTAACAACGACGACCGACAAATGTTCTGTCATAAAGACGAAGAACCAATGCACTGTCATAACATCACCGCATAATGGCGACCGGTCACAACAACCGGACGGCAAGACGGCTACAAAAGAAGGGGAAAGGAAAAGACATGACTGACAATCCCCGAAAATTTCACACAAACCCAAAGAAGATAAAAAAAATGAAGAAGATACTATTATTAGGATCCGGAGAACTTGGAAAAGAGTTTGTAATCGCAGCAAAACGTGCAGGACAGTATGTCATAGCCTGCGACCGCTATCCTAATGCCCCTGCCATGCAGGTGGCAGACGAAGCAGAAGTGTTCAACATGCTCGACGGCAAAGCCCTCGACAACGTAGTGGACAGACACAAACCGGATATCATCGTGCCTGAGATAGAAGCGATACGCACTGAGAGACTCTTCGACTATGAGAGCAATGGCATACAAGTGGTGCCGAGCGCCAAGGCGGTGAACTACACCATGAACCGCAAGGCTATCCGCGACCTGGCAGCCAAAGAACTGGGACTGCGCACGGCGAAGTATTTCTACGCCAAGACTCTCGATGAACTGAAGGCTCACTCAAAGGAAATCGGTTTCCCATGCGTAGTAAAGCCGCTGATGTCGTCGTCTGGCCACGGACAAAGCATCGTGAATAGCGCCGATGAACTGGAGATGGCTTTCAACGCAGCCATGGAAGGCAGCCGCGGCGACGTGAAGGAGATAATCATCGAGGAGTTCATACATTTCGACAGTGAGTTCACGCTGCTCACCGTGACACAAAAGAACGGTCCCACCCTGTTCTGCCCTCCTATCGGCCACGTGCAGAAAGGCGGCGACTACAGAGAGAGCTGGCAACCGTTCTGTCTGCCTGCCGACGAACTGAAAAAGGCTGAAGACATGGCAGCAAAGGTCACTGCGGCTCTCACCGGCGCCGGCATCTGGGGAGTGGAATTCTTCCTTACGAAACAGGGTGAAGTGATATTCTCCGAACTCTCTCCGCGTCCTCACGACACAGGAATGGTGACCTTGGGACACACCCTAAACCTGAACGAGTTTGAGCTCCACTTCCGTGCCGTAATGGGATTGCCAATACCTGCCATCCATCTGGAGCATGCCGGAGCAAGCGCCGTGGTTCTCGGCAAGGAGGAAACCGACGATGCACCGGCATACAATATGACCGACGCCGTAAGCGAAGACTATACCCGTCTGCGCATCTTCGGCAAACAGCATCAGCTGGTGGGCAGACGCATGGGTGTAGTGTTGTGTTATGGCGACAAGGACGACGATACTACTCCGCTCCGCGACAAGGCTAAGCGTCTGGCTGCCACAGTGCTCGGAACTGACCCGTATATGGAGAAATAGATGTGGACCTGACTGACCGCCGACAACCCGCTAAGCAAACCTGCCGTTTCCTATAGAAACACAAAATGGACCTTGCCAGATCGTCTGGCTTGCAAACTTGCCTGCTCGTCAACTCGTCAACTAAAAAACATACAATAATGAAAGTTTCTGAAGCAAAGATTATCGACATCCCCAAGATTGAGGACCGCCGCGGAAATCTATCCGTGGTGGAGGAATACAACCAGATACCGTTCAAGATATCGAGGGCATACTGGGTTTACGACGTGCCGGGAGGCGAAAGCCGTGGCGGACACGCACACAAGAAGCTGAAGCAGCTGATAATAGCTCTCAGCGGCAGCTTCACTGTTACCCTCGACGACGGCACGGAGCGCCGCACTTTCCTGCTCAACCACCCATACCAGGGACTGGTGATAGAGACGGGCATCTGGCGAACGCTCGACGATTTCTCTTCTGGAGCCGTATGCCTCGTGCTTGCATCAGAGGTGTATGAACCAGAGGACTATATCTACGACTACGAGGAATTCCTGAAATACAAGGGAGTAAAAGACTGATTAACGTGACATCACACAATGTGTATGAAGATAAGGCTATGTGTATGGAGATAAAGGAACTGTCGGCTGAAGAATACGACAAGACATACCCCTCTGAGTATGTCTACAACAGCGTTGCCTTCTGCGAACTGAACAGAGAGAAGGTGGAACGGATAAGATATCTCTCCATCGGCGATACAAAACCGCGTTTCGGCATCATCCTCGGTGAGCGTGCCGACTCGCTGGCATCGCCTTTCTCTGCTCCTTTCGGCGGATTCACACAGTGCGACACGCTGAGACTCGACTATATGGACGAGGCTGCAAGACTGGTTGCCGACTATGCCTGCCGGATGGGAAAGAAACTCATCATCACGCCGCCGGCACTGGTCTACGACACTACGCTGCTGTCGAAATGGACCAACATCCTGTCTTCGCACCTGTCAACGAGGTGGGTGGACCTGAACTATCACTTCGACCTCAGCCGCATGGACGACTACTCCTGCCACATGGAACGCAATGCCAAAAAGAACCTCAACCGTGCCTTGCGGCAGGACTTCTGCTTCGTGAAGCTCGACAGCGGCAAGAGGAGCGATGTGGAGCGTGCCTACAACGTTATCCGCCGCAACAGGGAGGAACGCGGCTTTCCGCTCAGAATGACTCTCGAACAGGTGTGGCAGACGGTGAGCAGAGTGGTAAGCGCCGACTTCTTCGTGCTCGAACATGGCGGCAACGACGTGGCAGCGGCTCAAGTGTTCCGGGTTTCCAGAAACATTGCCCAGGTGGTATACTGGGGTGACATAAGAGAATATTCCGCCCTGCGCCCCATGAACATGATCACCTACTGCGTGTTCAAGCATTACCACGACGCCGGACTGCGCATCCTCGACATCGGCATATCCACGGAATGCGGAGTGCCAAATTTCGGTCTCTGCGAATTCAAGGAGAGCATCGGATGCGGGGTGACGCTGAAATACAGTTTCGAAAGCAAACAATAATAATCATCACTTCATTCTCATGATAAAATACTTAGACCTAAAAGACATAACAGCCCAGCATGCTGACGAGATACAGCAGGCAGTTGCCGGCGTGGTGGCTGGCGGATGGTATCTGCACGGCAAGGAGACTGAACGGTTTGAAAACGACTATGCCCGATATATCGGCACCCGTCACGCCATAGGCTGCGGCAACGGACTCGACGCGCTGACGCTGATATTCCGTGCATACAAAGAAATGGGAGTGATGAATGACGGCGACGAAGTGATAGTGCCTGCCAACACCTTTGTGGCATCCATCCTCGCCATAACGGAGAATGGTCTGAAGGCGGTGCTCGTGGAACCGCGCCTAGACACTCTGCAGATTGACGATTCGCTGATAGAACAAGCCATAACACCGCGCACCAAGGCGATAATGATAGTGCATCTCTACGGCAGATGTGCCTATACCGACCACATCGGTGACATCTGCCGCAAGCATCACCTGAAACTGATAGAAGACAATGCCCAAGCTCACGGATGCCTGTATCGGGAGACTGCCACCGACAATCCCCTCTACGGCAGACGCACGGGAGGTCTGGGCGATGCCGCAGGCCACAGTTTCTATCCGGGCAAGAATCTCGGAGCGCTGGGCGATGCGGGAGCCGTAACCTGCAACGACGACATGCTGGCGGAGATGATACGGTCGCTGGGCAACTATGGTTCGTCACGCAAATACGTGTTCGACCACTGTGGCCGCAACTCCCGGTTAGACGAGGTGCAGGCTGCCGTGCTCGACGTGAAGCTGCGCCATCTCGACACCGACAACGGGCGGCGCCGCCAAGTGGCGCTACGGTTGATTGAGGGCATAAACAATCCTCTGGTAAGAGTGCCTTCGCCGGATTTCCATTCCAACAGTGTCTTCCACATCTTCCCCATCCTATCCGAAAAGCGCAATGCCCTACAGGAATATCTACTCAGCAACGGCGTGCAGACGATGATACACTACCCCATTCCGCCCCACCGGCAGAATTGCTATGCCTCGCCGGCATCTGCAGATGATGCAGGGGTGACAAATCATAATGCAGGGATGACGGCTGATAATGCAGGGATAACAACTGATGCTGTCGGGCTGAAGGCTGACTGCAAGGGCTGTCTGGTTTTGCCCGACGGCGGACTGCCCGTCACGGAACTAATCCACAACGAGGAACTGAGTCTGCCCTGCAACCAGACCATGACTGAAGACGATGTGGAGAGAATAATACGGTTGATAAACGATTTCCGTGTCTGACCTCACCGGCGGCAAGACAAGGCCATACACCATACCACTCAGTGGCAATACAAAACAACCCACCTTTTTATCCGGCGGCAAAAAAATAAAAAATGTAACACTATAATCCACCATATCAGTAACACCATATCAGTAATATCATATCTGTAACACCCTAATCCATCATATCATGATAAATCTGTCATCACACAAGGCCTTCTCCATCTATCTGATCTTTGCGGCACTGTTTCTGGGAGTGCAGATGTTCCAAGGTCTCTCCTATCTCGACATCGGAATGTATATGTCGGGATACCAGCATTTCACGAGCGACCCATACGCTTCATACTTCCTCGGACAGTGGATTCTCACCTACGACGTAACATCGGCTCTCTGCAAACTGTTCTCCATCAACTCTTTCCTGGGGCTCAGGGTGCTGCATCTGGTTTATGTGCTTGTCACCCAGACCGTGGTGTATCTATATCTGCGGCAATACATATCCACAAGGAGCATCATCACCGGACTGCTCATCGCCACGCTTGCCCACTACGGCAGCTACACGGAGATAAACTATAACGACTATTCTGCCCTGCTGCTCCTGCTCAGCATCCTATGCTATCATGGCGGAGCCGACAGAGACAACCAGTGGATAATAATGATGGGCGGTGTGCTGGCTGGAGTGGCGGTATATTTCCGCATCGTCAACATCACATACATCTGTCTCCCTCTCTGCGCCATGCTCATATCCAAGAAATGGAACAACGGACACAGTCCGTCAAACGGCGCAACATTCTTCTATATCGGTATGTGCTTCGGCGGACTGCTGGGATATGTCGTGCTGCTCTGCCAAGGTCTCGACAACGTGTTCGCACTGACCTTCAACGACATCGCCGGCATCTCCTCCGACAAGAGCGACACCCACGGCATGCTCTACGTGATGCGCAGCATGTACGACCTCTACACCGAGGTGGTGGCTAATGCCGGATACATCATGCTGTTCTGGATTATCATCGTGGCCGGAATGAAGCAGACCAGAAGGATAATGAGGATAACGCTGGTTGCTGTAGCCATAGTGCTCACGCTCGTAATGATGAACTTCTCGTTCTTCCCCTCAAACATCACCATGGCTCTATGTCTGATAGGCGGCGTGGGGGTGTTCTTCATCCGTGGCGTATACCCTCCGCTCGCCCATCTCGTGATGATCAGCCTGTTCCTGCCATTCGTGATGCCGGTGGGAAGCAATGCCGAACCGTCGTTCTATGGCAAGGAGACGTGTTTCCTCACCCTGCCCCTCGTGATGTATGTATTGTTTGAGGAACTGATGCCCAAGAAGGAACAGCTGGAGAGACGTGCCGCCATGTGTATGATAGGGGTGCTGGGTGCCGGACTGCTGTTCTTCAACCTCACCCACAAGCAGATGGAAGAGGGCAACCGCATAGCATGCCGCTACACCGTGGACAGTCAGCTGACCCGCGGCATCCTCACCACAAAGGAGAACGCCGACATGTATAACTATCTCATCCGGGAGGTGAAACCCCACATCCGCCAGGGCAGCTATATGATATGCTCGTTCTCGCTGCCTGCCGTTTCGATATTGGATTGCAAGCCGTGGGCGGTGTACTCCACGGTATACAGCACCGACCGCATGAACGACCGCTACATCAAAGTGGCATGGAAGCATACCAAAGAACTGCCATACGTGCTGCTCGACGAGGAGAATCTCCCTGATGGCTACAAGCATATCATGGAGGAACTCTCGCTCATAAGGAAATACCAGAAGATATGGACCGACGGCAAATATTCGCTATACTACAGCAAGCCTTATCCGGGACCTGAAAGACCGAAAATCACCGACGTAGATCCATACAGGCATCATCCTTGATGAAAATCCATAATAACAACTCTGCATATCATGACACCAAAGGAAAAGAGAAACGCATTGCTCGCCGAAAAGCTGGTGGGCAACCTGAAGCAGCGACACTACGAAGCATTCTTCTGCCACACGGCACAGGAGGCTGTGGAGAAGATTACCGGGATGATTCCCGAAGGAAGCTCCGTGACATGGGGCGGATCGATGACTATCCGCGACATGGGACTCACCAGGGCGCTACACAACAAGGAGGGGCTCGACATCTGGGACCGCGACCTGGCGCCAGACCGCGAGGCGGCACAGGAAATCTACCGCCGCGCCTTCTATGCTGACTACTATCTGTCGAGCGTCAACGCCATGTCGGAAGACGGCGAGATAGTGAACATCGACGGCAACGGCAACCGTGTGGCGGCTATAACATTCGGTCCGAAACACGTGATTCTGGTGGTGGGCATCAACAAGGTGGCGCAGAACCTGGAGGCTGCCATATCGCGCGCCCGCAGTCTGGCGGCACCTGTAAACATGATGCGATTCGCCGACCTCAACACGCCATGCAAACACGACGGCACGTGTCACGACTGCAAATCGCCTGACTCCATCTGCAACTACATACAGATAATGCGGAACTCGCATCCCACAGGCAGACATATCGTAGTGATAGTGGGCGAAGAACTGGGATATTGAATCTTTTAAAACATGAAATAAGAACTTATGCAACAATACTTGAACCTCCTCGACCGCATCCTGACAGAGGGCACGAAGAAGTCCGACCGCACGGGAACGGGAACAATAAGCATCTTCGGCAATCAGATGCGTTTCGACATGAGCAAGGGATTCCCGCTGCTCACCACAAAGAAGCTACACCTCAAGTCGATAATCTACGAACTGCTGTGGTTCCTGCAGGGCGACACCAACGTGAAATACCTGCAAGACCACGGTGTGCGCATCTGGAACGAATGGGCCGACGAAAACGGCGAACTGGGTCCTATCTACGGACATCAGTGGCGCTCGTGGCCGGGACACAACGGTGAACCGATTGACCAGATAAAGAAAGTGGTGGAACAGATAAAAAACACTCCTGACTCCCGACGGATGATTGTGAGCGCATGGAACGTGGCCGACATCGACGACATGAAACTGCCGCCTTGCCACTGCTTCTTCCAGTTTTATGTTGCCGACGGCAAACTCTCGCTGCAGCTATACCAGCGCAGCGCCGACACATTCCTCGGAGTGCCGTTCAACATCGCCTCTTATGCCCTGCTGCTGCTCATGGTGGCACAGGTGACAGGACTCGAGCCGGGCGACTTCATCCATACCACCGGCGACACTCACCTCTATCTCAACCACATCGAACAGGCAAGGCTGCAGCTGACCCGCACTCCGAGACCTCTGCCCCAGATGAAGCTGAACCCGGATGTGAAAGACCTGTTCAGTTTCAGATTCGAGGACTTCCAGCTCGAAGGCTACGACCCATGGCCGCATATCGCAGCACAGGTGAGCGTATAGGGCAGTCTGCTTTTCACTGAACCCAAATCACTCATTTGGGCTTAAGATAAAAAATGGACAGCATGCGTGCCCACATAGGGCAAGCACCTTGCCCCAGTTGAGAAAGCACCTTGCCCCAGTTAGGCACGCGTCTTGCCCATTTTTTATATAATTGCATAGTCAACCACAGGCTCAAGCAAGTATTTGCAGATAGAATATCGTCTGAAGTTCAAACTGCCATTTTGAATTTTAGCTCAAAAGTTATAAATTATATTTTGAAAAACGCTCATTCCCTTTCTAAAAACGACAAATTTGGATTATAGTGCAGATATGCGTATGGGCACGATAGAAATCAGAAGAAGGAGAATGATTTATTTTTGAATTACCAGACGGGGATAAAAAATTAAAAGGAAATAGCATTTTCTGATTACAAACTATTGCAGGTTACTTCAAAAAAATATATCTTTGCACGGTTTAGCAAACAGCGTCGGTCATTATCAACCGATGGTTTTATGGTATAATAATCCCCACATGGAAGTTACGGGAAAAGACATCATAAAGGAGCAAGAAAACAAACGAAAGAATATAACATAACAATTATCCACAAACATCATAACAAAACATGGCACATCATAATTTAGATTCTTTGGACAAGAAGATTCTCAAACTCATCGCGGAAGACGCAAGAATGCCGTTCCTCGAGGTGGCAAGAGTCTGCAACGTGAGCGGAGCCGCTATTCACCAGCGCATTCAGAAACTCAGCAACCAAGGCGTGCTGAAGGGTTCGAAATTCAACATCGACCCTGAGAAAATAGGATATGAGACGTGTGCCTTCATCGGCATCAACCTGAAGCATCCGGAAAACTTCGACGAGGTGGTGGAGAAGCTGAAGCGCATTCCGGAAATCGTGGAATGCCACTACACCACCGGTGACTACGATATGTTCATGAAGATATACGCCCTGAACAACCATCATCTGCTCAACATCATCCACGACAACCTGCAGCCGCTCGGATTGTCGCGCAGCGAGACCATCATCTCGTTCAACTCGGCTTTCTGCCGCCAGCTGCCTATCGTGGACGCTCCCGCTGAAGAGGACGACGATATGGACGACGCCAATGAGATGAACATAGAATAAATCAGAAACTATTTATATCAAATCGTCGGTCGTCAGGCCGGATTGGGGAAATAGAGAATGAGTCTCTGTCATAACTACTGATATGACTGAGACTCATTCATTTTTTTGTAGGGGCAGACGTTGACTTGTTTATCTTCCTGACTTTGACTATGCGTCACCCTTTTTGAATTTTTCTATTTTTCGGAGGCATAATCTCCACTTTTGCCACCACCACAAAATCGTCCAAAGAGAAACGTTGTATGAAATCATCAATGATAGGAAGCATTGTGTATCCCTCATATTGACTGCCATTGAAAATACAATATGACAATGGATAGCCATCACGACTAACCAAGAGACCTAGTACGATCTGCGACTCCGAGGTCTTGCCGCCCGCGAAACTGCAGCACAAACCTTGCATGAGGTGCGCGAAGCAATGAAGATAAACTACTTCGACGATGCTGCACTCATCCAGCAACAGGCTGAGATGTACAGAAACAAGTAATTTATAACCCCCAAACGGTCCTTAGGCCGTTTGGGGGTTATTATAAGTCCAACACTATATGACAGACACTATTCCGTCAACTGATGTCTCTCCCTAAACTCTGTAGGCGTACACCCCTCAGCCTTTTTGAAACATCGACTAAAATACTTCGGATCGGTAAAGCCACAACGATAGGCTATTTCCGACACATTCAGTCCTTTATCGTTTATCAGCATACCGTAAGCTTTCTCAAGACGATAGTTCTGCATATATATATTAGGTGTGCATCCATACACCTTCTTCATCTGTATATAAAGCAACGAACGGCTCAATCCCATCTCACAAGAGAACATTCCCACATTCAGCTCGGAATCGGAATAATGCTTCTGCATAAACGTTTCCACCTTTTCCTTAAAAGCATTGTCGGAACCGGTCCCATCAGAACTGGATACAGAACCGACACCGTAAACACTGCCATCAATTGCAACAGGCAACGCCGACTGGGCGTCTCCCTCTATCATATCACCTAAACGCACCTTTATATATTCCATCTTTTCTTCTTTGGAAAGTCTGAGAATCCTTATCTCCTTCTCAAGACTACGGATATAGCAGATTACTTTCACTAAAAGGAATATAAACGCAAGCACCAATCCGCCATACAGCATCCATGCCACTGGACGTTCGTTAAAGTATGGCGTACGATGGATTATAATGCAGGCTTCATTGTCTACCCAGACCCCGTCACCATTAGTGGAACGCACCCTCAAACGGAATGTCCCTGCCGGAATATTTGAAAGATTTATATGATTGTCCTTTGTATAAAGCCACTTCTTGTCTACGTCTTCAAGCATGTAGGCATATTGTATAGGCTCCGTCTTATTATAGTCGATTGCCGCAAACGATACGTTAAGTGATTTTTCTTCCGGCGACAGAGATATACTGTCAGGCATATCAAACACAATCTTCGGCACGTAACGACTCTTGCCCAAAACATTCTCATCTACGGCAAGCACACCTTGCGTAGTGCCGAAAAGTGTTGTCTTGCCAGTGTTTATGCCAAGTGGAGGACATTCGGAAAAAGAAAAGCCTTTAGTGAACGTCCCCTCTATATAATTCGTAAAAGTATCATTACGTGGATTGAAAGACATAAGTCCATGTTCCGACACTGCCCATATCAAACCTTTCTTGTCTTCGTAAAGAGCAAGCACGATGTCGGTTGACATACCATTATCCATCGTGTAGGCACGGAAACGTATCTTGTCGCTGAACAGATTTCCAGAACTTACGACATTCAACCCTCCTCCATACGTTGCAACATATATCTTACCATCCTTACTACGCAACAGACTCATCACCTGGTTGTTGCCGAGCGACTCCACATCCGACGGCACCCGTTTGTTCTGCAAGAAGCGCAAACCATGAATACCACGCTGAATCTTTGTTGCAAACAATCCGTCATTAGTGGCAAGCAGAAGGCTACCGTCAGGAACAAGCAGCATATCATGAATGAACTTAGCCTCAACAGGATAACGGTCAAGCCCATTGTCACAATGGATGAATTGCGGGGTTTCGCTCCAAGGATTAACTATCACATTCAGTCCTCCTCCGTATGTTCCGACAAGAATACGCCCGAACTTGTCTTCCAACACCGAATAAACACTATTGTTGTTTATACCATACTTGTTATCCTTTCCTTTGAAAAACGCCTTGACTTTAAAGCCGCCATTCTTTAATGGCATCAGTCTGAACAGTCCGTTTGGCTTTGTGCCTATCCACAAATACCCATGTGAGTCCCTAAACATACAATAGGCATTTGCACCAAACGGATGACGCAACTTAGATATTGAGCCGTTACCACATAAGTATCCTTTAGTATTTCCGACTTTGTCCCAAACACAGATAACTCCGTTTTTATCGGCAACAAAGATGTCATCGGCTCCATATTGGAAAATACAGCGTATAAACTCTTCGCCTTCACTGCTCCTTTTAACAGGTGACAAACGCTTCTTGTTAAAGACAACACGATCAAGTCCGCTATGAGTGAACACCCAATAGCCGCCTTGACGGTCTTTATACAAAATACGTGTTTCTATATCCTTATATTCAGGCAGACAGCCAATCATGGATTTCTGTTGGGCTGTCGGTCTGAAACGATCTGCCTGACTCTTCACTCTGTCAGGCAATGCGACAAAGCGTTTTTCATTGCATTTGAAAAGAAAGAACTTGTTTTCATGAAACTTACACAGGATATTCCCGTCTTTTGTCTCACTAATAGACAAGATACGGTTGTTTGGCAAATGGCAATTGTCACCTTGCCGTGCCTTATAGTGGAAGAAGGAATAGCCATCATAGCGGCAAAGACCGTTCCACGAGCTAATCCAGATATACCCCTTTGAATCCTGAATAATCCCAGTAAACACACTTTGGGGCAAGCCATCCTTTTCAGAGAAATGAGTTATTTGCACTTCCGTATTTCCAGCAAGCGAAATACCGGTAAGCAACGTCAACAGGAAGGAGAGCAACATCCTTTTTACATTCATTATATTATCCGAAATAAGCCTCATTACAAGTAACGATTAGTCATTAGCACTTGCAAAGATAACACTTTTAATCATTAATACAAAAGGAAAGGGAGAATGTCAACGCATTCTCCCCTCACTAATATTATTCAACAAAGAATTATTTGCTATTTAACATATTTCTTTCCCTTAGCGACAACTACGCCATGATAACCTTCTCCAATACGCTGACCGTTAAGATTATATATAGCATTATCTTTTTCAGACTCTCTGGAAAGACCTGATACAGGAACAATAGCAGCAAGGCCTCCAACAAGCGTTATCTCCTCACCTGCATTAGTTGGAATATCATAGAGATAAGTATCCGGAAGCGTAGTGGCAGGAATCTTACTTGCATCCTTGACTATAGGCTCCGGCATGCCGTAAGGCTGCATCAAAGAATTGGTATTATTGCCTTCTGCTACAGAAAGAGCTGTACCATCGGCATTTGTCAATGGTGTTGCAGTACGCAGACGTAAGTTTCCGCCGACAGTAGACTTCACTGCAAGCTTCTCTATCTTGCCGTCAACCCATTTCATATCTGTCACCACAAATCCGCCACGGGCACACAGTCCTTTCACTTCGCCACCGGCTTTCCATTCCGTAGGCAATGCAGGAAGAACATGCAAGAAGCCGGCATGTGACTGCACAAGCATCTCTGCTATAGCTGCAGTAGCTCCGAAGTTTCCGTCAATCTGGAATGGAGGATGGGCATCAAACATATTTGCATACGAGCCGCCGTCGGAAGAAGCGATTGTCACATTAGGGTCGAGCAGGACAAGCTGGTTCTTAAGAATCTTCATGGCATGGTCTCCATCAAGCATACGTGCCCACATGGCTTCCTTCCATCCCATCGACCATCCGCGGGCAGCATCGCCACGTCCGACAAGACTCTTGTGTACTGCCTGATAAAGTGTAGCGTTTTCGTATGGAGAAACCTGATTGCCAGGATAAGCGCCCCAGAGATGAGACAGATGACGATGAGACGAATTCTCTTTATCCCAGTCTTCCTGCCATTCCTGTACCTGTCCGTATTTACCAATCTTCCATGGAGTAATCTGTGCCTTCAGAGCATCAAGAGCATCTGCGAAATCCGCATCCTCACCAAGAGCACGAGCTGCAAGAGCTGTATTCTTCAACAAGTCATAGACCATCTCGTTATCCATGGCAACTCCTCCGAAAAGGGCAATGTTTGCAGTATTACCGTCAGACTTGGTATAAGAGCCTATACCAGGATGATTCTCCGGTGAGTTGCTCGGACAAACAACCATATACCCTGTATTCGGATCCTTCACAAGAAAATCCTGGAAGAATTCTGCCGCTCCCTTCATTATAGGATAGACCTCTGCAAGATATGTCTTGTCGCCAGAGAAGAGATAACGCTCCCAAAGGTGAGAGCAGAACCATGCGTTACATGTAGGCCATACTCCTACGGTGCCATTGTCTACCGCACCTGTCGTACGCCAAATATCTGTATTATGATGTAAAGCCCATCCACGTGCGCCATACATCTTCTGAGCTGTTTCCGCACCTGTAACACTTACATCCTTGACCATCTCGACAAACGGCTCATGGCATTCTGCAAGATTTGTGACTTCTGCAGGCCAGTAGTTCATCTCAACATTGATATTTGATGTGTATTTCGAATCCCAAGCCGGATACTGACGCGCATCAGGATTCCAGATGCCCTGCAGATTAGCTGGCTGTGTGCCTGGTTGTGAAGAAGATATGAGCAGGTAACGTCCAAACTGGAAGTAGTTGGCTGCCAACTGAGGATCAGAAGTCTTATGGAACTCCTTTATACGCTGTTCCGTGTTCTTGGACTCCTGTGTAGCATTACCTGCAAGAGTCAGGTCCACACGGTCAAACTGTGCCCTGTAGACAGATTCATGATCCGAAAGCGTTGTAACATAATCTTTCTTGCTGTTCTCGTAAGCTTCCAGATAGGCAAGAGCTGATGCACTTGCATCACCGCTTACATCATCATATTTCTTGAAATTAGTGGCTTGCGAAATAATGATTGTAGCGTATGTAGCACCTGTCACATTAAGACGCGGAGCATTTGTAGCGGCTCCCACTGTTCCCTGAGCATAGATATTGACATTGTCGTTTGTAATAGCGCCGTCAGTGTCCACAATACGCAGATAAGTACAAAGGTTGAGCTTGTTTTCCACATTCTCACACTTGTCACGTGCCGGTCCCATCGTTGCCTTGACAGTATGCTCGTCATAGAGGACGTTAGACGTGAGCTTCTCTATATTCGACTTATTACAACCGGCATAAGCCACATTAAAGTCGAGTTTACCTGTCTGGTCCGCTTCAAGACGCACCACTGTGACATTATCCTTGAAAGAAGTGAATACTGTACGCTTATACCCTACACCTTTCACATGATACTCCACATTGCTTGTTGCAGTATTCATATCAAGATAGCGAACATAGCCTTGTGCATCAACAGCATCCGAAGTCTGTGCACTTTCCATATCATCGAAACGCTGTCCCGGGAAGCCAAGCAAGACAACACCTGCTGCACGATAACTTGCTCCATGCGAGCCTTGCGACATCCAGTTCGTAACTGCAAGATTCTGTACCGAAGCATAATCTTTATTGAAGATGCCTTGCTGTACTTCTCCGAGTACTCCAAAAGCATTTGCATTATAGTTCGTGTTCGGTCCCTGGTCCCAGAATGTATCTTCGTTGAGCTGGAGCGTATCGCATGCGACACTACCGGAGTGCATAACACCAAGACGACCGTTTCCCAACGGTAGAGCTTCTTCCCAATAGCCTGCTGGCTTGTTGTACCACAAATGATTCTTGCTTTCTATTGTAGGAGCAGGTATCGGATCGGTATCGGCGGTGATGAAACTGAACGTCAAGGCTTTCGCAAGCACATTTCCAGAAAGGTCACTTACTGTATTTGCCGGTAGCTCAAAGTTATACATCGCACTTTTGTCAAGAGCAGAATAGCTGAAACGAATTACATTGCCGTTTACTGTTGGAGCAAGCTTGACAACACTGTTTGTATTTGCATTCGTAAGCGTTGCCTCTGCCCCATCCGCCACATGCACACTCTCGTCAAAGTTCAAAGCAATGGTTCCTGTTGTCACGACATTATCCTCATTATCCTTTGGACGGCTTGATACGAATGCCGGTGCTTCATGGTCGTCAGCAAGCACCTTTACATATTTCAGATTGTAATTGCTATTCTTCGTGGCACTGACAATAAAGAGTCTCACTATGACATTCTCCTTATTGTCGGCATCAAGAGAGTAAACAGCATCATTATATGTATTCCAATGACTGCCGCTGACATAGTCATCAAGTGTTGTCCATGTCGTCCCTCCATCAACGGAATACGCCACACCAAAATGTGTGGAGCTGCTTGAGCCGTCGCCTATAGCGAAATTAAGTTTCACGTTGTTAAGGTTTACAGTAGGGAAATTCACTTCGAAATATTGGTCATGTGTTGAGGCATCACCATAGTTTTCCTTTTGTGTAAATTTATCTATCGAAGCTGTGTTCAGACGCAAGACATAGCTGTCCTTACTTTGCTTTACCTCCCACTTGCCGTCACTTGTCTTCAGCGAAAGCTTATAGTTGGTCTGTACTCCAGAACATGTGTTCGGCAGAAACACCGGTTGTTTACTTTTCCATGCGGTATTGCTTATCGCCTGCCATCCGCTGCCATCCGGAGTGTAGGTCACAACAGTTCCGCTGCTTGAGCTTTCCCATCCCTCCGAGAACACCCATGACGAAACAGCTGTCTGTTGCGCATGGCTGATAACAGGATTCGCAAAGGTAAAAGCCAAAAGCATCAGAGCCACATGGAATAAATGACTCATCATTCTTTTCATAATTTTACTTTTTAATTGTTTTTAGATTATATTTTTTAGAATTCGTAAATATGCCGCAAAGGTAAAGAACAAAGGAAAGAACTATGCGGATTATTGTTTTTGTGATGTGGAAAATCGTATAAGTGACGAAAAAAAACAACTTGGTATGATTTCACCGTCACTTAATGAGAAATAGCGAACAATTGCAAATCAAGAACGAGGGCATATCAAAAGAAAAACTTTGACACACCCTTTTCCTGACTTTGACTATGCGTCACCCTTTTTTCATTGTTATTTTTGCTAAGTTATTGAAAATGAGGGAATGTTATTTTGAGGGTACACATTTTGTCAAAGTCAGGTGTCATAACTACTGATATGACTGAGACTCATTCATTTTTTTGTAGGGGCAGACGTTGACTTGTTTATCTTCGTTCCGATGAACGTCACCCTGAGGGCGTTTGCCCGTCGCAGCGCCTGCTTCACTTCCATCACGGTCTTCATGTCTACATCCTTGTCGGCAGAGAGCGCCACGGTCATCTCCTGGGCCTCGTCGGGCGACATGCCGGAGCGCGACTCCGCGAGATAGTCCACGAGCTGGTCTATTGACACCACCTTGCTGTCCACCTGTATGCGGTAGCCCTCCTGCCTGCCGTCTACAGGCTTTCCGATATACACATGGGTCACGCCAGACTTCTTCTTCATCTTCGTGAGCTGTCTGCCCTCAGGCACACGATATCTCACCTTCACCTCGTCCTGTCGCATGTGGGTTACGATGATGAAGAAGAACAGCACCGTGAAGATAAGGTCGGGCAGCGATGCCGTGTTCAGTTCCGGCACGCTGCGGCGTTTGCGTATAAACATATTCTGTTGTCTCCTATTCTGTTTTTAGTTCCTCAAATCGGTCATCAGCCAGGTTGGGGGTTATTCTTTGTCTGCCGCATCCTGACCGCTCTCCTCGTTCAGGTTTTCCATCACACGCTGCGGATAGAGCTTGTCTATCTTCTTGCGCTCATACTGTTCGCATTCCACATACCGCTTGTGGTAGATGCCCATCGCGGCAGAGTTTCGGATTGAGGTGTATGCCGAGCTTACGGCATCCTGAACGTGGAAATAATCATCGTATTTGGATGTGGGGAGCATCTTGATGCTCACCACGTGTGTGGCGCGGTCGGGACAGCCGGCAACGAATTTCTCCACCATTCCCTGCAGGCGCCTCACGTCGACAGGCTTGCCGTCTACTCTCACGTCGCCCTCGCCCCAGATGCTGATATCCATCACGTTGCGACGGTCCATCTCCGTCACCTCCTCCGTCTTCGCCTTGTCTTCGGGCGGCAGCTGCTTGAAGACACCCTTGGTGGAATCCATCGACGAGATGACGAGGAAGAAGACGAGCAGGATGAACGAGATGTCGGCGGTGGAAGTGGTGTTCAGCCCCGGCACCTCACGCTTGCTGCGTCGGAAATTCATAGAAAACCTTTTCTGTCTTATCACTTTTCCCCTTTTTCCTGTTTTTCCTTCTCATTGCCGATCCGCCTACCGACACCGCCACTGCCACTACGGCAGCGAGGAGCATGGCGAATACGGTGTATATGAACATGTCGGCTACCTTGAGCCACATGGCATCGCTGAAGGTCTTGCCGTTTACGGACAGCGGATCTGCCGACCCTGCCACGTATGCCAGCACGAGCATTGCCACGAACGCCATTGCCGACCAGCGCTTTATCCTTGCCACGGGGATGCCGTTGACCACCTTCTCGGCAGACCGGATTTTCGCCGCTTTATACAGCGAGAAGACCAGCACTCCCACAGCGCCCGCCACCATCAGATAGATGAAGATGAGCACGATGTCGGTGAGCAGCGGAGCATTGTAGTCGGGGTCGAACACGTATGGCATATCGTAGCCCACGAGATAGAAGAGCGCGAAGACCACTGCCGTCACGCCTATCATGGCATAGAGCAGACGGGTGGACATCTGCCATGCCTTGAGCTTTCTCTTTTTCATACCCATAGCGTTATTGTCTTGTTTTTCTTTCTGCTGCATGTCAGCCTTTCTGGTTCTTGTATTTGCCGATGGAGTCGAGGAGCTTTATCGCCGACTCCTCCATATCGGCAGTGATATGGTCTATCTTGGAAACGATGTAGTTGTAGAACACCTGGAGCACGAGCGCCGCGATGATTCCGAAGATGGTGGTGATGAGCGCCACCTTCATTCCCGATGCCACGATGGTAGGACTGATGTCGCCGGCGTCTTGTATCTGCTCGAATGCCATCACCATTCCTATCACGGTGCCGAGGAATCCGAGCGACGGTGCGATGGCGATGAAGAGTTTTATCCATGAGCATCCCTTCTCCATGTTTGCAGCCTCTACGGAACCGTAGCTTGATATGCCCCGCTCGATATTGTCTATCGGTTCGGCGATGCGGGCGAGTGCCTTGCGGCAGATGGATGCCACGGGACCACGCTCCTGCTCACACATCTTCTGTGCCGCCTGCAGGTCGCCATTTGAGAGTGCTCCGTCGATGTCTGCCATCATTCTCTTGGCGTCTATCTCACTGAGCGTGAGGAATATTATCCTCTCCACACAGAAGGCGAGTCCGAGCACGAGAGCCAGTGCCACGAGCGACATGAATCCTGCCGAACCCTCGATGAACTTGGTTTTGAGCACTTGATGGAAGTTCAACGGCTCTTCGTCGTCGATGCCTTCCAGATCGGCAGCCACATCTGCCGTGTCGGTAGCCTCAGCCTGTGTGTCGTCGGCACCGAGGTTGTCGGCAGGGGCATTGGCGGCAGCTTTCGGTGCGGCGGCAGGTGCAGCTTCTGATGCCGCAGCCGGCGCTGCACCATTTTCATTATCCGCAGCGGTTTTTGATTTCGCTGCAGCCGACTTATGTATTGTCTTTTCCACGGCAGCCGGTTTTGCCGCCTTCGCCTTGTCTTGTGCGGCGGCATCTGTCGGAGCTGCCAAGACGAGACTGATGATAATGAGCATGCAGCCCAATAGTCTTTGCATTTTTTGCATTGCAGTTATGTGTTATGTTTTCTATTCTGTTATGTATGTATCTTCGCAGGGGCATCCCCCTCAGACCAAGGTCACTCCATCATTCCGTCATCTTCTTCATGCCATTATCAGAGCACGAAGTTCACTGGTATGCAGAAATATGTGAGACATGGTTTGCCCTTGTCCTCGCCGGGCTTCCACTTCGGCATTCTCCTGAGCACCCTCAGTGCTTCGGCGTCGAGCAGTGGGTCTGCCTTATGCACCACCTTCAGCTCCGACACGGTTCCGTCTTTGCCGATGATGAATCCCACCACCACTTTGCCTTGTATCTTCTGGTCGCGCGCCGCCTGCGGGTAGCGCAGGTTGCTGGTTATCCATTTCATGAACTCCACCATTCCGCCGGGGAATTCGGGCAGTTTCTCCACAATCCTGAAGTTGAGCGGATTGTCGTTCATGTCGGTTGCCACGGGAGCCTGTGCCGTTGTCTCGTTGCTGCTGTCGTCGGCAGCCTGTCCGGCGTTGCCTACTCCTTTGCCATCGTCGGCATCTCCGTTCGGCTGGTCCATCTTCGTGGGCATCTCCGTCTGCGGTTGTTCGTCCACCGCCTTTATCTTCTCCGTCACCGCCTTCGGCGTTGTTCCCGGCTTCAGATATGCTATCATGTCTTTCTGTTGCTGCCGCGCCAGCAGTTCCGGGTCGAACGACGGGTCGGAGTCAACATCCATATCGTCAAACATCTGCGGTCCGCCGCTTCTCCATTCCAGTGCCACGAACAGCAGCGTGAGGGCAAAGACGAGTCCGAGCAGGACTCCCGTGGTCCTGTTCGCCGTATAGTCGATATGTATCTTCATCTTTGCCATTGTGCGTAATGCATTAATGCTTGCTTGAATATTATTCCGAGCCGCAGCTTATCTTATGCAAAGATAATGCAAGGCGAGAGCAGAACGAAATAAATAAATTTATTTCTTATGCCGAGCCGAAGCTTATCTTATGCAAAGATAATCCAATTACTTTTAAACACAAAATTAAAGGAAGTGAAACCTACTTATTTAGTCTTAACCCAACAAAAATCCTCTATGCAAGAACAACAACAGAATCCCTACAAGTCCAAACGACAGATTTGGGGCTAAACCATATACACGAAATTTTCCCCCACGGTGTGGGGAACAGTACCCCCTAATGTGGGGTTTCATTCCCCACAACGTGGGGGAAATTCTGACCAATGGGATTCGTTATGGCGTTTCGATGATATTCTATGTGAATATCATACATCACATCCCCCTGTTTCGGGTTTCCCAACCATTCAGCCAGGAATGCCTACTTGCAGATTTTCCAATCTGAAATCGTCCGGGTCTTGCTGTCGAAACTTATGCCTATTTTAACAAGATGTCTGCCGGAGGATTGATATGGTATCATATAGCCACGCTCATCAATCTGACGCAGAGCCTCATCGGCACTTTTGTCCACCTTCAATTCGAAGACATACACCGTGTCAGGCATATACATCACGGCATCTGCCCTACCGACAGCACTCTTCACCTCTGTCTTGATATATATGTTCAAGAAACTGAACATAAGATAGAATATGGTCTGGAAATGCTTCTCCGTATGGTTCTCAAGGTCGTATGGGATGGTTGCCATATAGATGCGCATACACTCCAATGCCTTATCTATATCACCGCGGAACACAGCCTTGCAGAAACCAAGGAGGAAAGCATCATTGTCGGTGCGGCGCGGATTCAGATAATGCGGAACCATAGAGAAAAGCAGTCCGTCGCGAACTTCCTTGTTAGGAATGCCAAGGGTGTATTCCTTGAATATCGGGTCATACTTCTTTATAGTGAGATAGCCGCTCTGATAGAGCAGCGGCAATGCATCCGTCATTTCCTCCGGAGAACGGTCGAATGAATCAAGCGTGACATCCTGTTCCTCCAACGACGAGAGATTGACATTGAATCTGTCGAGCTGTTTGAGAAGGAATGTCGGCGTGCCGGAACCGAACCAATAAGACGAAATGTCCTGTCCGTTCAAGGATTTTATCACACTAAACGGATTGAAAATATCTTCTGATTTTTCACTGAAATGATAACCGTCATAATATTGCCGCAATGCCTCAAGAGTCTTTTCATACGTGAGATGAAGAGCCTTGGCAAGTCCTTCCACATCGGGCTTCATAACAGTAGTTAGCTCCGTCATGCTAATTCCGCAGATGGCAGAATACTGGTTGAGCATGCTGATATTGTCGAGATTGTTCAACTCGCTGAAGATGCTGAGCTGGGAGAATTTCGTTATTCCCGTGATAAAGACGAACTCAAGGTATGGGTCGAGCATTTTGAGAGGGCTGTAGAAATTCTGCATTATCTTGCGCAGGGTGACAAGATTCTCCTTCTCATGCACTACATCAAGCAAAGGTGCATCATACTCGTCGATTATGACCACTGCTTTCTGTCCTGTCTTCGCATAAGCCTTCCTCACCAGGTCTGCCATCCTCGTATTAGGCTCCCCACCATCGGCAGACAGTCCATATTCCTGCTCATAAGGCTTCAGAAGCCAGTCAAGGTATTTCACAAGCGACTCCACATCAAAGTGTTTTGCACCGCTCATGTCGAAATGAAACACAGGATGGCTCGCCCACTCTTTCTCATATTCTGCAATGGCAAGCCCATTGAACAGTTCTTTATCACCAGCGAAATAAGAATGAAGCGTAGAGGCAAAGAGTGACTTGCCAAACCGCCGGGGACGGTTCAGAAAAACGTATTTCATCTTTTTCCTTCTGAAGTCTGCGATGTAGCCGGTTTTGTCGACATACAGATATTCGCCTTCACGGATATTTCTGAAAGTCTGGATGCCCACAGGATAACAATTCACAATTTCACTCATAACATTCTGCTCTTTTTTGTTTCCGCCGCTAATTTACGAAGTTTTTCCGGCATTTCAAAAAGTTGCCCCTATTTTCAATCCCCCCAATGTCAAATATGAGATACAACAGCCCTTATAGTGATGATGAAATATTTTCGCCGCCACTTATTTGGACATATTGCATATTATTCTGTTTTTATTCATTACTTTTGCACCTGCCTACGAAAAATGACACATCATCAAGTCCCAATCGGTCATCAAACCATTTGGGTACAATCAGCAAAACCACACTATGCCAAAAGGATTATTATCATTCAGCAGCCACAACGATATCAACGAAATCAAAACGGAATGGACCGAACTCGACAGGAAAGCGGAGGAGAACGGCGTCAGATACGTTGAATACACATATTATCAGACTTACGAATGGAACGAATTCCTGTTCCGCCACACCACCAGGGGCTTCGGCAAGTTTGCCTCTGCGATGCGCTACCATCTGGTGAGACTCGACGGCAGACCGTTCGCCATCATACCCACACTGGTGACACGACTGTCCAAGAAGGTGAGGATTCCCTCATGCAGAGTGGCGGGAGTGCTCAACATCTGCTGCCCCTACACAGGGGAGTGGGACGGGGAGATGACGGCTGCCATCGCCGGATATATCGAGACGGCACTCAAGGGGATGAAGATCAGCTTTGCCGACGTGCCCATGGCGGCTCCCTTCGCCGGCGTGATGAAGAGAATTGGCGGAGAACTGAAGGAGCGCACGAGCTATCATGTGCCGCTCGACGGATTTGAAAGCCATGAGGATTATGTGGCATCGCTCAACAAGAACATATACAAGAACATCCGCAAGGCATACAACCATCTGAAAACCGACTCCAAGAGGATGGAACTGAAGGTGTATCGCCGGGGCGGAATGCCCGACGACGGATATATGCGCAGTCTGTGGAAACTCTATCTGAGACGCAAGATGGCTTGGCGCCACCGCAAGACGGGAGCTATGTCAGAAATCGGCATCAGCCTCAAGGCTATGTATGAAACCCGTTCGGGATGCGCCAACTGCAGTCTGAAGACGCTCGATGCGGCGGAGCTCTACGTGCTGCATATCGACGACCAGCCGGCGGCATTCATGATAGTGTATCGCCACCGCAACCATCTGCTCATGCCGAAGCTCGCCATCGACACTTCTTTCAGCCGCTATTCTCCCGGCATCCTGCTCATACTCGAGGCTTCGAAGAGATGGATTGACGAGGGAGTGGCAGACTTCGACATGTGTCGCGGCGACGAGAGATACAAAAAGGAGATGGGCGGACAGAACGAACCGCTTTGCCGCATCGACAAGAGGCTGTAGGACAAGACCTCTCTTCTGAAAGACAAATCAAGTTCTTATAACCCATTGAGGATAAAGTCGCTCTTCTGAAAGACAAAACCCGGACAAGCCCTGAAGCCCTGTTAGGGATAATAAACCCAAAACGGTCATTAGACCGTTCAAAGGTAGTATTTTATAACTGCTTGCAGTCTTTTGTTTTTTATAAGGCGTCTTTTGCTTGTTTTTAATTCGCAATAGCTTGCTATTACTCATTAAAAGCCAAACAAAATCCATCCTTCTAAAAAGACAAAATCCAGGCAAGCCCTAATGACCGATTTGGGATAAAAACAAAAAAATCGCTCAAACATTATGCTTTGAACAATATTGTTTTCAAGACATAATGTTTGAGCGATTCTGCTTTCTGTGCTTCTTCACACCCAGATATTCTATTCTATCGTCAGCTTCTCGAAGAGCATCCTGTCGATGCCGTCGCCCGTGAGAGTCACCTTATAGCTGCCGGCATTGGTCTGCGAACCAGTGGTGATGCTCGTGTTGCGGCGCTTGGTCTTCTTCTCCGGAGTCTTCACGAAGGTGATGTCGTCTTCCTTGTATACCACACCGTTGAGGTCGGTTATCTTCACGTGGAGCGTGCGCTCCTTCTCAGGATTGTAGTAGCGGAATCTCAGGGCATACACCTTTGCCACACCAACGTTGTATTCAAACGTCATCGTTCCCTTGTGCAGGATTCCCTCTGCGGTGATGGCACTGCTGGTCTTCGGCGGCAGCAGACTGTCGGGTGTGGCGGCATAGGTCTCTTTCTCGAAGTCTGCCCACATCGTCTTGCTCTCCTTCTTCGGTTTCTTCTCCACCGGCTTCACGTCGTGGTTTTCCGTCGCCACGGCGATGGCAGAGATGACAGCCTGTCCGGCATTCACCTTCGGGAAGTCGATACGTATCTCCTTGCCCTCGTTGTGAACATTCAGCACCCGCTTGTATGGTCTGCCGTAGCGCGCCTGTGCCCAGAGATCGAGGTTGCGGATTCGTGTGGTGTCGTTCACCGCCACATCAAAGAGTCGCAAGCCCTCATAATCGGTAGTCGCCGACTCTCCCCTGCCCCACCAAGGCTCGATGAAATAGAGTTCCACGCGATAGTCACCGGGCTGCGCCGGTATGGTGTACGACAGACGGTGTCTGCCGAATCGCGAACTGCGGAAGAGCGGCGATGCGAACATCAGCGGATTATACGTCTGGCTCGCCTGATAGGGGCTGGTCTCCTTCTTGAACCCGTCGCCCCACGACGATGACCAGCTGCTGTTGTCCTGCTGCCAGGTCAGTCCGTAGCTGTCCACATAGTCGTCGCCGCCACAGTTTATGCGCGCTATGTAGTTGTATCCGTTGGCAGGCTTTATGATATCCTCGTTCCATGCGTTATACGAAGGCATGGCGAGGGAGTCGCAGCTCACCAGACGGTCTTTGCAGTATCCGCGTGCCACGAGGGCGTCGCCGCCCGCCTTCACTCCATAGAAGCGAAAGAGCGTGGTGTTGCCCTTCACGTCGCGCTCCTTGGTCTGGCTCCACTGTCCGCAGCTCAGCGTCACACGGTCGCAGTTGCTGTAAACCCTGACGCTGTCGAGAGTTGCCACAGCCATACTGTCGCCCTCCTCTTTCTTTCCGCCGATGCTGTCGGCATGTATCGCCGGCACGATATACACCAGCGGTTCCTTGTCGGCAGACACGTAGTGTGACTTATACATATAGAATGCGTCACCTGGCTGCTCCCATGTGGATATCAGTCCCTTGTGGTTGAAGGGTCCCACCTTGTCTATCATCCTGAAGCCCTCTTCCGGCTGTCTACGTCCGGGATTGTCGTGGCTCTGCAGGGTCCAGAGGAACTGTCCGCACACACTGTCCTTCACGCTCTCTGCCAGCTGCACCTTGCGCTCCAGTATGTCACACTGCTTCTCTTCCGTATATCGTTCTCCCGAGTGGTTGCCCAGTGTGCGCCACGCACCGTATTCTCCGTTGAGGAGCTGGTCGTCGCGCGAGAGTTCCTTGGCGTAGTCTTCGAGCTTTCCGCCATACGTGCCGCTCCAGTTCTGCACCACGTTCCAGTCTGTCCCCTCGCCTCCGTTGCAGGTGGTCACGAGGCGCTGCGTTCCGCATGTGGGGTCGAGGCTGCGTATGATGTCGGAGCATTCCTTGGCGAATTCCGCCGGTATGGTGCTCTCGTTCTGCAGTCCCCACAGGATCACCGACGGAGAGTTGCGGCGCTCCTTCACCCATTGTATGAGGTGGCGCTTGAAGCTCTCCTTGAACTGTGGCGTGTCATACCATATATGTGCCGAGAACTGCGGCCACCACAGTATGCCGTTCTCGTCGATTATCTTCTTGTAGAGCAGGTTGTGGGGCTGGTGTGCGTCGCGGAAGGCGTTGAAGCCTGTGGTCATCACCTCCTTCATCCTCGCCTCTATCTGCTCGTCGCTGAAGGCGTGGCTCTGTCCGAACAGGTGTTCATACTCACACACGCCGTTGATGAACTCCGGTTTGCCGTTGAGATAGAAGCGCTTATCGCCGTCGCCTCTCGTCAGCGGCCATGATATGCTGCGGAATCCGAACGGCGTCAGCAGGTCGTCGGTAGCCTTTCCGCCTCGCTTTATCATGGTGTTGAGGTTGTAGAGATACGGCTTCTCCATCGTCCAGCGCCGCGGATTCTGTATCGCTGCCTGCTGGCGCACGGTCTTCACCTCTCCCGGCTGCAGCGTCACCTCGTCGGTCAGGCGCAGGGTCTGCTTGCCGCTCTTCTCCGAGAGCTTGTTTATCAACTTGAAGGTGGCTGCCTCCTCTCCGTAGTTCTTCACCTCGGTGTCGACGAAGATACTGTCGCATGCCTGGTTCGACCACACATGCACTCCGAACGGCTCTATGCGCACCTTGTCGGTAATCTCCATCACCACCGGGCGGAAGATGCCGAAGGGCTGCGATCCCTCGCTGAATCCCCATTCCGAACTGCATCCGCCGCACACCCACGGCATGTCGGTGATGCCTTTGGGATGCGACACGCGCACTTCAAGACTGTTCTCCTTTCCCCTCGCCACGCTCTGCGTGATGTCTATCGTCTCGGTGGTACGTCCGATGTCGTAGGTGCCGAGCTTCTTGCCGTTGAGCAGTATGTCGCAATATGTGCCCACTCCCTCGAATCTCAGGAAATACTCCTTGTCTTCCAGATCGGGAACTGTGAACGATTTGCGGAACACCGCCTTGCCGTGCAGGTTGCCGTGTTCCTTCTGCAGCGCTCCGTAATAGTCGTCGAGGTTGAAGGGTATGTCTTTGGTGAAGGTCTCTCCACCGAAGGTTATCTGCCAACTGTCGTTCAGGCCCACAGTGGTGCGTTTGCCCACTGGGTCCGGCGTCGGGAATGAGATTTCGCTCTTTCCCATCGGACGGCTCGTAGCCACGGCGATGCCCCGCTGTCCGCTGTTGTTCACGGCGCAATAGAAATGATATACCACTCCGTCGTGTTCCACCACATAGCTCTTGTGGGCGAACATCTCGTCGTATGGTTTCGACGGCACGATGAGGTCGGCTCCCTGCCAGTCATACCAGTGTATCATGTCGCGGCTTGCGGCGAAGGTGTTGTAGGCGTTGTATTCGCGGGTGGGGTTGAAGGCAGAGAAATAGAACATCACATAGATGTTTCCCATCTTCACTATCTGCGCGTCGCCTGTTATGGTGCCGTCGGTGTCGTGGGCAAAGATGGGGTTAGCCTTGTAGCGTGTCCATTTCTTCATGTCGTGTGAGAAAGCCACTCCGATGCGCTCGCCTTTGGGATGTGTGGCATTTTTTCCTCCGGCGTTGTAATACATCATGAAGGGATAGCCGAAGAGTTTCTTGTCCACACGATACACCGTGCTCTTATACTGTGTCATGTATTCCCACCACTGGGCGTTCTTGTCTTTGTACGACATCACCGGCTTGCCCGCCGTCTCCCAAGGATGAGCCTTCGTCACGTCGAGCTTCGTCGAGGCCAGTCCGATGCTCAGCGGAGCGTTCACCGCCTCATAGCCGGTGCCCTCTCCTCCGATGTATGTCATCCAGTAGCGTCCCTTGTATCGCTCTATCTCATAGGAGCCGCCCCAGGTGTAGTCTACGAGCGCCGGGAATCCTCCGCGCTGGTTTCTGTCCCATTCGTCGCCGCTTCCGTATTCGAGCACTCTGCCGAGTGTCTGCCAGTGGAGCAGGTCGCTGCTAGTGGCAATCCATGTCTCGTAGCCTCTGCCGTCAGTGCCGCCTTTGCCGTTGTAGCACACGTAGGTCATAAACCACTTGCCGTCCTTGCGGAACACCGTCGGACAGTCTATCTTGTGGCCGTTGTCGGCCGGTGCCACCACCATTCCGTATTTGTATGGCGTCTTCACGGTCTCGTAGATACGCTGCATCTCCTGCTGCGTCACTGCCGCCGCTCTGGCTGCCGTGCGGCGCTTGCCGCGGCGCTGGGCTGCTGCGCTGACAGTGAGCAGAAGACAGAGAGATATTATAAGATATATTCGTTTCATAATCCGTTTTGAATTCTATATTTGCCTGATTGCCGTTTTTGGGGGGGGTACAATGGCCGTTTGTCGGGGTTACATGAACAGCCAGTCCACTTCCGTTCCTGCGCCGTTGAGTTTGGCGTCGCGTATCTTCAGCTCGCTGTCAGTGAATCCTGCCACCATTATTATTCCCTTGGGCAGGTTTATCACATGGTGGCCGGCAGGGAAGCTGTAGGCGTGGATGTTGGCTATCGGCATTGTGGTCATTATCAGTGCGTTGCTTATCACTGGCTCTGCCTGTCCGTATTCGTTTCCGGTAGCGTCGGTTTCGAGCTTCGGCGGACGGGCGAATTTTGTCTGGTCGTCAACGAAGAATCCCACGAGGAGTTTCACTGGCTTCGTGGCGGTGAACTCCACCGAGATGCCCTTGATGCGTGCCGTGTCGCGGTTGAGCACCAGTGCCTTCATTCCCTGCAGTTCTGTTGCCAGCGTGTCCACAGCCTCATCGCGACCGGCAAAGAGGCGTGCGCCCTTCTTCAGCGTCACCACGGGGTAGTCGCTCAGGAGCGTCACTTCGCCCTTCTTAGCATTGCCCTTGCCCGTCAGCGCATCATTCAGCTTGGCGATGTTCTCGCGGCGTGTGGCTGTCTTGTCGGTGGATGTGAGACTGGCGATGTTCTTCTTCAGGTTGTCGAGTTCCTGCTGATACACGGGCATCATCTCCTGCCATGTGCTGTATTTTCCTCCGTCGCCTCCCACAGGGATGCGGCGCTGCGAGGTAAGCATGCTGTTGGCGTTGTAGTATGTGTCCCGGGTCTTGTCCACGAGTGCCATATAGCAGCTGTCGCTCTGTTCGAGGAGCGGCACGGCTTTCTTGAGATAGCCGGCGTCTTTCGTCCATTTGTAGTTGAGCACCTGCTCGGCGGCAAGCACCTTGTAGCGGAACGAACGGGCGAAGTCGCTGTAGCAGTCGATGTCGTTGGCGAGTCTGAGGAATTCGTCCCTGTTCTTCGTCACGCTTGCCGCGAGTCCCTTCAGCGCCTCCTGTGCCTTTTCGCCGTGTGCCACACACTGGTCCACGATGTCGAGGGGCAGTTCTCCCACGTGTTTCTCGTGTTTCCATTCCTTCTCCACATATTCTATGAGTTTCTCGCCCGTAGGTCCGCAGCTCTCATAGAATCCCGGATAGATGGTGTATTTGTATGGGTTGACGAGCTGGCTCATCTTCATTCCGAGCAGCAGACACTGGCGGTTGCCCTCTGTGATGCCGAAGCGTCGCAGCAGCTTGGGTGCTATCTCTCCGCTCTGGTCATACGCCTCTATGATGCGGCCGGCGGTCAGCGTGTCGGTGCCGTAGTATTCTGCCAGGGTCTTCTTCCAGAATGTCTTGTCTTCTCCGCGGTGGCAGTTCCATGAGTATCGTCCCCATGCCTGATACCACATCCAGTCGCGGTCTATCTGCAGCTCCCTCTTTCCGTCGGGCAGCTTGTCGGCGGTGTAAGGCCAGTCCCAGTAGTTTGCCTGCGGATAGAGATGTAGTCCGTTGGCGTGGTGCACGTTGTGCATCGCCTGCACGGTTTTCTCTATGAACGTCGGTGAGCTCCATCGCCACGGTTCGAGGTTGGCGAGGATATGCACGTTGCTGATATGCACGGGTGCTGCGGCGGCGAGCTGGCGGTGGGTCTCAGCCCATGGTCCTTGCGGCTGATAGGTGGTGAGCGACTCGCCGGTGTATTTGCTCATCGTATAGATGTTCTTGTATAGCGGCAGCGCCTCGTGTAGCACCCGCGGTCCGTCGGTGTCGTGTGATCTCAGGATGATTGGCGGTTCGTCGGTGCGTCCCGAAGCCTTCAGTCCGTCTTTGATGCCTGGAATGATGGTCTCGTTCATCCATTTTATGTCGGTGTCGACTCCCGACATCGCCTCTCCCAGACACACCAGGAAGCCCACATTGGGATAGTTCTCTATGAATGCCGCTATGCTCTTGCGTGTGTAGTCGGCGATGAGCGGTGTGATGGGGCGGTTGCGGTCTTGTGTCTTTATGCCGTAGTGGTCGGCGAAAGGTTTCGACACTATGATGTTGTAGAACATCTGTATCACGCGTATGCCTCGCTTGCCTGCCTCCTGGGTGAGGAAGGAGAACATCTCCTGGTTTTTCCGCATCGTGGCGTCGTCCACTTCGGCTGCGAAGGGATAGTCCTTGAGCTTCACGAGCGAGGCGAAGGGGTGGCCGTTCCACAGGAACACGGCGTTCATATTGTCGGCGGCGAGCATGTCGAGGTATTTCACCCACAGCTCCTTGTCGTAGAACCACGGGAAATTCTCTGGCGTATACGGGTATTCATATACTTTGTGGCCTGGCAGATACACGGTCTTCTGCAGTCCCACGCATGCTCCGCGGAGCTTCATCTCGGGTGCGTCAACGATGGTGTAGGGTATTTCGAGGGAGTTGTTCATCCTGAAATATTCCACGAGACGGTTGGCACCGTAGATGGCTCCCGAGGCATCGTTGCCGATGATGCTGATTTTCTTTCCCTTGCGCTGCAGCGAGAATCCTTCTGCCGGTTTCCCCACGGTGTCGCCGGCAATACCGATGCTGATGCTATAGCCTTTGGGCATAGCCTTTATGTTGTTGGCGATGAGGGTAGCGGCATAGTCGGTCTGTGGCGACTGTACCGTTGTCTTCACCAATGTGTCGTTGTGTCCGCATGAGGCGAATGCCACAGCGGCAGCGAATGCTAATATCGTTTTGCTTGTCATATCTGTTTTAGTTGGGTGTGGCACGTGTGTCACGTTACCAGATTGTCCATTGTTCAAAAAAGTCGTTTTCTCCCGATTTCCGCAGAAGGCGGCTTTTCCTCCATTGCCGTCCTCAGAAACGGTCTATGCGGAGCTCCTTGCCCACGGGGATGTCGTATCTCTTGTCTCCCATCACGAGTATGCCTTTTCCGCCGTCGCTCTTCACGCTGACACTGGTGGCATCCATCTTCACTCTGACTTCTCCGAACGGTGTGGGCACACTGCCCTGCATCCGTTTCAGTCCGCCGAGCACGGGGCGCACCTCATATTCCGTATAACCGGGTTTGGTGGGGCTGACGCCGAGGAAATATCTGCCTATGAGATATATCGGACTGGCTCCCCAGGCGTGGCAGAGGCTCTTGCCGTAGGGGCGGCCATACATGGCGAGATGTTCTGCCCCTTCATCGGCGGGATTGTATTTCTCCCAGAAGCTGGTGGCTCCCTCGCCTATCATTCCTCCCCAATAGCCGAGAATCTCGGGCAGCACACGCTCCTGATATCCCATCCGGCACATCGCCTCGAGTTCGTAGAAGCGCATATATGGCGTGGTGATGGGTTCGATGTCGGAATTCAGCATCACGGAGTCCATTATCCGGCGCTTGTCATCGTCGTCCACCATATCATATATTATGGCGAACATATTTGGGAATGCCGTGATGTCACGGTTCATCCTGCCATCCTCTATGGCGTGCATGAAGGCGCTGCGGCTGTCGTCCCAGAAGGTGGGCTTGAGCTTTGCCTTGAGGTCGGCGGCGAGCTTTCCGTAGCGGTCGGCATCCTTGGCGTATTCAGCGGTGGTAATGCTGCCCTGCGGAGGGTTCTGCAACGGGTTGTCGCGGAGCACCTCGGCACAGGTGTGCATGGTCTGGAATGCCTTGCAGAGCAGTATCTGTTCGAAACAGAGTGTGCCGCGCTTGTGCATAGGGAAGTCCACCCAGTCAACGAATATCCAGTCGTCTTCCTTTCCCTCTGCCATCCCCTCGGGATTGAGTCTGCCGATGACATACTGCATGAGGGTCTGCATCCTGGGGTATATCTCTCTGACGAAACGGATGTCGCCGGTGTACTGATAGAAATCGAGCACCGACTTGAACCAATAGAACGTGTAGTCCATGATGGTGTTGACATGTGCCGTAACGGGGTCTTTGCCTCTGAGCTGACGGATAGTGCGGCGCACGCAGTCGGTATCGAAGCGCAGATAGTAGTTCATGAGATACGACTGTATGGCGTCGCCCGACCATGTCCAGCGGTCGCGCTTTATGCCATCCACGAAGAACTCGCGTGTGGTGAGGTCCATGGTATATGCCGCCACCTGCCATATCTTGTTGAGCCGGCGGTCGTCGCATCTGAACGAACCGCTCTTCTTGTGGCTGAACGCCGAATATTCATAGTCCATCGCCACATCAGAGAATGTTATCATCCCCTTTGCCTCCACCATCACGTAGCGGAACGCCTTGCTGTCGTCGAGCACTATCTCCACCTCTTCGTCGGCAAACCTGTTGGCGCGGAGGTCCAGGCGGTCGAGGGTCTCGCAGCGGTCCATGTCGAGGGCTTCCTCACGGCTCTCGCCATAGTATATGTTCAATATTCCCATGCCTGTCACGCCCTTGAGCCTGACATAGCCGAAGGTTTCGATTCCGAAATCAAACAGCCATTTGTTCTTGCCCGTCTGCTTTTTGCCAACGGGCTGCATCTCCGTTCTCTCCAGACTGTATGACGAGGGCGGGGTGTCGATATTGTCGAAGGTCCACGACGCGGCGGGTACGTAGATTCCCGAACCGTGGGCAACGCCATTCTCGTCTATCCATATCTTGTCTTCATAGGTGGCGAGCCATGTGTTGCCGCTCTTTATCGTCCTGCCCTTCACGAAGAGGGCTGGCGGCACTGCCTGGTTGTGAACCTTGAAGTTGAGACGGTGGTCGCCTGCCGGCACGGTGAACCTGCCGGGCATGCCGAACTGCAGCTTGCCGTCGAGCATGAAATTGAAATCTCCCTCTGCGGCTATCGTTATCGTCTCTGCCTTGTCGAGGCTCACGGCGGTGGAGAACTCCACTGTGACGTAATGGCTGTCTTGCTTCCAGAACGGCGGAAACATCGCTCCGCGCTCCGTGCGGCGGTTGTTGAACTTGTTGCCGAGCCACACCTCAAAGTCGCCGGGATACCATATCCATGTTGCCTTGTTGTCCATATCGTTGTATTATATTTCTTTTCCGTATCTTTCTTCCGTAATCTGCTCCAGCGACTTGCCGCGGGTCTTGGGGGTCCAGATGGCTCCGATGAGAAGCGACACCACGAGAAGCGCCATCATCAGATAGGCGGCAAGGGTGAATCCCTCGCCTTCCTCGCCATAGATATTCACAAACACCAGTCCCCAGGCTGCCGAAAGTCCGCGCACCATGAAGAACATCACGCCCTGGGCGGCGGCACGATATTTGGCCGGGAACAGTTCGGATGCCCACAGCGCATAGAAGCCCTGCACGGAGATTCCGCCCTGGATGCCCCAGAGCAGGGTGAAGAAGAGCAGGCCCGACATGCTGCCGATGCCCACAGTGACTATCATCACCCAAGCCAGTACTGCAGCGCCCACGCCAACGATATAGAGCAGGCGCTGGTTCACCTTGTCTACGAGCATCGAGAACACGAAGGTCATGAAGATTATTATCACCCACTGTCCGGCTGAGAGCATGTTCGCCTCGCCGTTTGAAAGTCCGCCTGCCGTCTCGTAGATATGCTGCTGGAAGAAGCCCATCACCGAACTGACGAGGTTCCAGGTGAGATACATTCCGGCAAGGAAAAGCATCGTGCGCACGTTGACCTTGTTGGAGAACAGGGTGCCGAAGGAGGCGAAGACGCTCTTCTTGCCTGACGGCTCATCTGAAGTCTGCTGCGACTGCGTGGCCTTCCATTCTGCCGACTCGTCGAGCTGGCGCTGAAGCAGCCAGGCTATCAGTGCCACCACGAAGAGGGAGGCGAAGACAATGCGGGAGCTGAACACGTTGATGGCGTCCTGCGAGGCGGCATCACCCAGAATCTGAACAGCCGACTGGCTGACGAGGGGGAACATGAAGCCTGCCTCGGCATTGTTGGTAGGCGGAGCGAGAAACCATCCCAGGAGCAGGATGATGAGCGGTCCGATGCCCCACGCCATCTGCGAGATGCCGATGTTTCGGCCTCGGTTGCCTATCTCCGAACTCTCAGAGATATAGGTCCACGATGCCGGCACTCCCACACCTACGCTGACTCCCGTGACCAGGAATCCGGCGAGAAGCATGGGGAAGCTGGTGGTGAAGACCACGAGCAGCACGCCCACCATATAGATGAGCATATTGTATGTGTATATCGCCTTCCTGCCGTATTTGTCGGCAAGGAATCCACCGATGATGGCTCCTATCGCCGCACCGAGACAGTTGGCGCTGATGGCGTTGAGGATTCCGAGATGCGACTCGGTGAGCGAGAGATAGTTTTTCCAAAGCGACAATCCGCTTGCGCCTGCCACGATGGCTCCGGCATCGAGATAGTTGGTGAGAGACACGGCGATGGTGCTCTTCAGACTGCTTTTGTTGTTTCCCATAATGTGTATGTCTGTATTTCGTTTTCTTTTCGTTTTCTTTTCGTTTGCTTTCTCTTTTGGGGTGATCTGCCTTACGGGGCGGGATGCTCCTGAGTCTGTTCTCCGCTCATCCTACCTGTCCTGCAAATCATCAAAAATAAAGACGCTGAAACTGCTTTTTTGTACTATCCCATATCGTGAGGTTTTCTCCCATTTTGGGGCAACGTGCTTGCCCACTTGGGGCAAGCACGTTACCCAACATGGGCAAGCACGTTGCCCCACCTGGGCACATTTTGTTGTCAGCTTCTGCCCAATATTTTGACTTTTGAGGATGAGCAGTATGGGGTGAAAACAGGTGGAGTTGCATAATGATGCAGCCGGACTTCGACGAAATTCGGCTGCCCTTCTGGAGGTGGGTGTTTTTGAGGTGACAGGGATTGAGGAGTATGTAGAATTTTTACCTGTCACATAACAACATTTGCTGATTTTTATTACTTTTGCAAAGTAATACCAATATTATTATAGTATGAAAAAACTTCTTTTTACTTTATGTTGCTTAATTTTTGCAATAGCATCATTCGCACAATCCAATGCACATATCAAATTTATGGGTATTCCCCTTACCGGTACAATCGCACAATTCCAAGCGAAATTGGTTGCAAAAGGTTGTAAATACGATAAACTTACCAGTTCTAGTTTGCCTAATGGAACACGAGCTTTCAAAGGAACATTTGTAGGGAACGAAGTAGAAATATTCGTTTTTTATGATATAAAGACAAAGATAGTCTATAGGGCAAAAGCTGTGGTCAGCGGTGTTGCCGAGGATATAGCGGAGCAAGAGTATTCAAAACTCAAAAACTTGCTATCTATAAAATATGGTTCTGACTCTGAAGATATGTATGTTGGAACACAGGACGGAAAGGAATCTGTTACATTTATTTCTGCAAATGATGAAGATGAAATAAATGGTTCAATCGACCTTTTCATAACACAGGATGATGAAACTTGGATCCGTGCTCCATATAACTACAATTTACACATAGATTATAATGACAGTATAAATACATACAAACATAACAACCAGCAACTTGATGAAATATAAGAAACACCTATCTGCAGTAATGACATTCAATTACTGGATATTCTTCTTGATTTCAGCTTTACTGACCGGCTGCTCTTCATCTAATGACGATAATGAAGAACAGGTTAAGAATAATCTTACAATTGATATTTCCGACATTAAAGGAACTTGGTATGTAACAAAATCCACCTCACAAAATTGGGATGGAATTGTTTTGGTGTTGAATGATAGGCAAAGCTGTAGTTGGACGCATCGGGATGGAGAATATGTCGGCCCATATTATTTTTTGGAAAATGTTAATGACAAGACACTGAAAGAACAATGTGGACTTTTGGGTATTGAGCCCACATCTGCCAATCGAATTCATATCGGGAAAATAAACATTTCGAAATTCGCTACAGAAGAATCGAACTATCAAGAGGTATATCGCTCACAATTAAATATTACTTGCGATTTACGTCCTTATCTTCCATCTAAGAACAGTCAGGTCTTTATTGATAATAAAGTAGACCATGACGCATGGTATTTTTGGGTAGATAGTGACTTTAGTTATAAATTTGAGATTACCGCATATACGAATAATTCGATGAAGCTAAAATTGGTAGAAAGTGATTTTCGCTTTGCTGACTATGAAGAGAAATATCCATTGAGAACGTCTGTTGGTACAGAGTTAACCTTGGAAAGATCTATACGCGAATGATGAAAAGATGCTGTGTCATTATATTAAAATATATGTGACGCATTTGTAAAAATACGTAAAAACATCCTTAGTACAAAACTTTGTTGGTCATTTAACAATAAATAATATGAAGAAAATCTTAATTTCACTCTTATTTGTGTTGGTTTCGGCTGTTAGCGCCAACGCTCAGTTGCTTTATCGCGTGTCGGGTGCCGACCTTTTTAGCAGAAAAACACGCAAAAGTGGAATTCTTTGACATATTATATTTAGTAATGTTAAATCAGACCTTAAAATAATATATAGCCCATGTCTGATGGCATGGGAAGAGAATTCACGTATCTGTCTTCACATGCAACTAATCGCTATTTTATCCCGAATTGGGGTATATATGTAATTACTTTTTAAATCTAATCTGTAAGTTGAGCTTCATATAGACAGAACCATCCTCCCCACGATACAGCTTGCCGAATCCATACCGTGTCCTGCTTGCTCTTTCAAATCGTGTGTTCTTATACAGGTAATCTTCCACATCATTCTGATTATAGAAGTGGTAACAAACAATCTCTCCGTCCTTACGAACTACAAGATAGCCACCATTAGCATCATACCGTCCAGTCCATTCCTTACCAGGTACCATACCAAGAGCTGCACTTAGAAGCAGTACTTTCATCTTGTGAGCATAGAACTCTTCTACATTCTTGCCTTTGTAATCAAAAGGATTCTTCTTTGCAACGTCTGCTACGCAGTAATCTATCGAAGAATTGGATCCTTTGCTATCAACCAACAGACAATCTGCAATAAATTGTGGCATACAGATGTCTAAGAACTGAAGGTTGTTTCTGAAAACGGGATTGTCTATATCACTATACTCCAAGGAGCATCCCTTTTCAAACAAAGCAGCCAAACGTTCCAAATGGCTCTTGATTGCATTAATTGCATCAATATCTTCATCACTCAACATCGTTCCGTCCACCTTATATGTAATATTGGTGGTGGCCCCCGCATTGAGTAACGTAGAAGCACTTCCAAGTTGTGACTTAATGCTGAAGCCTAACAATGGAGTCATGTTCGTTCGAAGATCATGTATCACAATATGAATGTCCGCTTTGTCTGTTGAAGGAGCTTTCAACTTTGAACAACCTATCTCGCCCATGAATTGTTCTGCTTCTGGAATCTCAAATGCACTTTTATTCGCAGCCTTGATTTCAGATAACAACTTAGTTGATTCTTCAACAAACTTATCCATGGAAATTCGAGCATACTCATTTCCATCTTCATCAATCACAACAATGTTTTGCTCGGTATTTGGTTTGTACTCGTATCGTTTACTCTCTTCTCGAATAATGTTCAGAATTGGGTAATACAATTCCAGCTTATTCATGTCGGCATCGCCAGCATGGACTTTGCCATCACCTAATAGTTTGAAAAGAGTATATATCTCACTCCATTCGCCTTTATTTCCAGTTAATGCCATAATATTATATTTCAAAAATTGTAGTCCTATATTTTAAGAATATTCTTGTCGTTCAATGTCTTAAGCAACTGCTTTGCAGTTGCTTGTATTGCTGGCACAGCTACGCTGTTACCGAATTGCTTATATGCCGACGCATCAGCTACAACAATTCTGAAATTGTCGGGATAGCCCTGCAAACGCGCCCACTCACGAGGAGTCATCTTGCGCCAGCCTTGGCGGTTTACTTCACCTTTAATTCTTGTGGTAGGTGTCAGGTCTGTTTGACGAAAATCGATAACGAGGTTACTCTCTCTTCCCATACCACCTACAACAATAGCGTGAGCTATGCCATCGTCAGGAATTATGTCATAGCCAAATCCGTTTCCTTTTGCCTCATGACGAGCTTTATGTCTTTTGAGGGTTTCGATGTATGTAGTTGAAAGATAATATTTGGCTGGCACTGGATTCTCTTCTCTTACATCAATCCATTTCTTAGTCACTTCCTTTTGCTCAGGGTAAGAAAAGTCATCTTTCTTTATACCCAAATCCTTTCTAAAACCAACTATGTATATTCTTTCTCTGTGCTGTGGAACTCCAAAGAACATTGCATTAACAATCTGTGGATCAGGTACGACATATCCAACTTCTTCCAATGTGTTGAGAATAGTTTTAAATGTTCTACCCTTATCATGAATAACAAGTCCTTTTACATTTTCAAGGAAGAATGCCTTCGGCTGATAACGGCGCAATATCTCAGCAACATCAAAGAACAAAGTTCCTCTTGTCTCCTCAAAACCAAGTCTCTTCCCTGCAAGGGAAAAAGCCTGACATGGGAAACCGGCACATAGTATGTCGAAATCCTTTGGTATCTTATTCTTTGTGCTTTCCTTTGTTATATCACCAAATGGCACGTCACCATAGTTTGCATAATAGGTTTTCTTTGCCTGTTCATCCCATTCGGAAGAGAATACACATTCTCCTCCAAGATTCTGAAATGCCATTCTAAATCCACCTATACCAGCAAACAAGTCTATAAACTTGAATTTTGGATTTTGGGGTGCCTGGAATGGTGCTGCGAATAAATCTTGAAACAGATATGTTTGGTAGCCAATTGCGGAGTCAGCAACTCCTTCAAAATCCTTAGGCTTATGAAGTCTTTCGCTCTTTACAAACTCGTACCACAGATTTAAAATGCCTTCAGCCTGCCTCTCGTATGGCATTTTGATGTCTGCATCGCGCAACTGTAAGTAATGGGTAATCAAGGCTGCTTGATCAACGAAAGGAATTATCTTTCCTTCCTCGTCAATAGTCTCTTTACCAAACACTTGAATCTTATCTGCTCTTTTCTTGCAAAAATCAAAAAGGGAAAACTGCTTTCTTGTTGAATTTATCATTTCTTTGTATCTACTTTTGTGGAACACGAATTAATTCTGTTACTTCAACTTTTAAAAGTTGAGATATTTGTATAAGTGTGTCCAATGGCGGTTGTGATGTATTGGTACACCATTTGGAGACAGTTGAAGGGTTTACATCCAACTGTTCTGCAAGCCACTTGCTTGTTTTTTTCTTCTCGACAAGCACGATTTTTAATCTATTTACATCTTCCATAATGCTGTATTTAGTCGGCAAAGATAATGAATTATTATCATTTAAGTGCTAAAATGTAATTCTTTAACGTAGATAATCCCGATTATCGTCAATACCTATGATTATAAATTGTATCTTTGCAAAAACATAAAAGGCAACAGCTATGCAGAAAATACTCTTCGCTAATATTGGTTGGATGAAACGCTACCGTGGGCATAGCAATTCTGACAGAATCAAGGGTGGAGGAAGTTATAACCCAGATGACAAGCACGAGGCTTTTAACTTCCAAGACGTTAACGGACATTGCTATGGCTATGTGCAACCAACCAAATGGGGTGAAATAAAAATAGAACGTATAGATTCTTCGTGTTTAAAATCTGACGATTATCTTGATGACGTGTTAGTCGTATGGACTGCTACCAACCCTATTGAGGGTGGAACATATATTGTTGGTTGGTACAGACACGCAAGAGTTTACCGCACATTTCAGCATGATACCAAGTTAAAGGAGCGTAACGGGTATGCCTATAATATAGAAGCGCTTTCGTCTGACTGCACTCTTCTCATGGGAAAAGAACGTACCATGCAGGTGCCAAGAGCAACGAATGCTTTAAAGAAGGGGTTTATGGGGCAGTCTAATATCTGGTATGCCGATAGCGCAAATGAGAAGGTAGCCAACTTCCGGTTGTCGGTTATCCACTATATTGACAATTACGTCAAACCTGAAAGAAGAAAAACCAAACCGAACATAGATGTGGACGCAAAGGTTGCAGTAGAAAAAGCTGCTGTCTCTGCCGTTACCTTTTATTATAAAGGGCTTGGATATAAAATACATTCGGTTGAGAGCGAAAACAAAGGTTGGGATTTGGAAGCATATAAAGGAAAGGCTATACTAAGAATAGAAGTAAAAGGCTTGGCAGGCTCTCAAATATCCGTCCGCCTTTCCAAGAACGAGTATAGCAAAATGAAAGAGACAGACAACGGATGCTATCGTCTATGCGTAGTCACAGAAGCCCTCAAATCCCCGGAAATATGGACTTTCGCAAATGACAATGGCATTTGGGTATGCGAGGAGGATAATGACATAGAACTTTCCTTTGATGAGCAAATCGCTGCAATTGCATACGTTGAGAAATGAAAGAAATATACATAAACCCAAGACTTCCACTGAAAGCAATCTGCGTATGTGCGACCAATTAAGATTGTGAACTCGCGTGTTCACAATCTGATTGTCGGGAAAGAATAGATAGAAACATTCTCACACGACATTCATGATAAGTAAAAAAAACATCATACTTTTGTAATGTATTGATAATTTCCATATTTTTGCAGGAACAACAAACTATTTGTCACAATTAAATTCATAAGGGCATTATGAAAATCAGAAAAAACATCATCATAAGCATTTTAGGACTTATGACTTCGGCCGGGGCACTCGGTGGAAACATCTGTATGCCTCAACGAACAGAGGTGAAAGACTTCTGCTCTGTCATCTCACTAAACGACAAGACGGGAGACAGCAGACCGTTTGTACATTTCGTCACGACACTGTGGCCAAAGCTTGATACAGCCAGCGGCCGTGAAGCACTGGTGAAAATCCATCAGCTTGCCATGAAAGAATCTTATGGCAACGGAGACACGCCTAATGACAATGGGGACGTGCTTGCCAAGTTGTTTGAGATGCTGGACAAGTTAGGGATTACCGGAGCTGACCTGACAAAAATGCTCGAATATATGAAGAAGGTGTATCCGCTCTATGTATTCCAGATAGAAAACCGTGTGCGTCCGAATGTGGACTATGACAACGGACTGACCGTTGACACCATCTACCAGGCACCGATTGACGAGGCCTATTACGGTCTGGCAAACGAGAAGAACAAATACGTTCCTGCCGGACTGTCTCTGCAGGAGATTGAGGAGCTGGAGAGCAATGGCGCTATCGGCAAGCGCAACGGCTCCTACGCATGGGGAATGGGTACATACAAAGACAAGCTCTACTGGTCTACCAACAACAACTATCTCTGCATGCAGGGCTATGGCAGTTTCGTGCAGCCGGGCGTGGGCGACAATGTGCCATACGAAAACAAGTGCTGGGCATGCGAATACGGACAGTCTACTTATGCCAAGGAAGCCTATGCCGACGGCGATGAGAACAGCAAGTATGCCGACATACGTCCGCCTCGCATATACAGCTATGACACGAAATCGGGCATCGTCACCGACATAACACCGTCGATAGATGAATATCCGATATTGAAAAACTGTCAGGGACTGCGCTCCTGCGGCATCCTTAACGGCGTAGTGTTCTTCGGCGGACCAGGCCTGTATGCCAGCGACTGGGACTCCAAGGTTTCGGCTGCCTTCGTGGCATACGATGCCGACAACGACCGCATTCTGGGAGCCAGCAGCCTGAGCGACGTTGACGGATGCAAGGTGGTGAACGTCAGACGATGGCGAGTAGTAAACAATGTTCTCTACGTCACCGTGGGCATAACGCATCCTACCACCGGCAAGAAGATCGGTGCACTGCTCCGCTGGTATGGCGACAAGAATGACCCGTGGAAATTCCATATCGTGGGACTCGTTGACAGCGAGGCGGCAGAACTTGCCTGTTTCAACAACCGCATATATATAGGCACGTGGGCAACGGTGTCTGCCGTTCATGTCAGTCCGGAAATTCCTGAAGGAGGCTTCACTCCAGTCAGCATCGACAGCGAGATGTGGCCTAAAGTATGGACAAGTGATGTGGCGGAGCCGACAAAAACGCTCGGCCGTTCGATTACCTCCGTCGCCGGATTCCATGAGTGGCGCAACCATCTGTATTGGGGAGTGTTCTGTCCTAACTATTATGTGCTCTCTACGGCACAGTCAACATACGGATCCCTGACCTCGCCTGACGCCCTGGCTTTCATTCTCGGCAACTACCGCACACCGTCGTTCTGGCGCATCGACAAAGACAACAACTATGAGTTGCTCTATGGTGACACTACGAACCCGAAACCTGTATACGACAAGGAAGGAAAAATTGAAAACTGGGAACTGGAACCTAGCGGACTGGAAGCCAAGTGGGGACGAGGAGGCTTTGGAAACCTCTGGACCATATATATATGGGCAATCCAGGAATATGACGGCAATATGTATGTAGGTACGATGGACCTGTCTAACCTTGCCGATGCTGCAGGTTCGAACCTCGTGGGCGACGCAAGCTTTGCCACACTGTCGAAACTGCTCACCGGCCTTGACGCGAGTGACGAGGGCTTTGAACTTCTGCGCATGACCGACGAGGAAGAGGCTCCGAAATACATCACCGAGAACGGCTTCAACAATGCTCAGCAGTATGGCGTAAGAAATCTTGAGGTTCTTGACGGCAGACTGATGCTTGGTTCTGCATCCATGTCGAGCCTAAAGCCAAATGGCGGATGGCACGTGCTCAGTATTACTGACGACAAGAATTCTGCCTCTGTCAGCCAGAGCATGATAAAGAAGCCGGGCATAATAATGGAGCGCAACGCCGGATACATAAACCTTGCCACCGTGGGTGGCGAGAGGATTACCGCCATTGAGGTATACGATGCTGCCGGCCGCAGAATCAACTCTGCCCGTCCTGACAGTCATCTGGCTTCTATTCCATTGCAGAATGTCAAAGGTGTCAATATCATCAAGGTTACTTCTGAAAAAGGGGAATGGGAGATCAAAGCCGGTTTATAACCTCCTGACTGACAAAAGAGATCTTATAAAAAACGAAAGACTGCAAGCAGTCATAAAATCCCCAAACTGCCTAATGAACGTTTGGCGATAAACAACGACCAGGTTACTATAGGAAAAAAGCAATCCATATTATTATCCCAAATCGCTTTCTATGTTAATATCCAAATGTTTTGACCATTATTTTCAATTTATGCTGAGATTTTATATTCAGGG
>ENA-UPTB01000261-UPTB01000261.1-human-gut-metagenome-genome-assembly--contig:-NODE-261-length-58511-cov-54.967536_pt1 | contig 58511 bp, 42 predicted proteins | sample MGYA00250046_ERZ773369 | MGnify/ENA primary metagenome ERZ773369 (study PRJEB29103, sample SAMN06111938) | human gut metagenome | biome: human gut; feature: ankylosing spondylitis patient; material... | reverse complement strand
ATTCAGAAATGATGAATTCTTCACGTTAAAGCTATACGCTCTACACGACAAGCGTCTACGCATTTAACGGAAGAACCTAAAAACGCCTCTTTTCCTACACTTTTCCATAGTAAAGCCATACATTTTTCTACACTTTTCCAAAAATTCTTTGCGTGGAAAGATTGAATGCATTAGCGATATCACCGCCATAACTATATAAAAAAGGATAGTTATGGCGGTATTATCGTTTATAAGTCCGCCATAACTATGTTTTAAGAGGTAGTTATGGCGGTGTTATCATTACATAATTCATCACTTTGTTATCTTTGCAGCGGTAAGGTTCGGTATGCTACAACATGAACTTACGGGACAGTCGTCCGGCATCTTTTCTGCCCACCAGGGGCAAGCACGTTACTCATTAGGGGCAAGCACCGTGCCCCACTTGGGCAAGCACCGTGCCCAATTATAGTATTTTTGTTCTCCTTGCCAAAGATTGTGATTTGACTGTTTGACTATTTGCGAAACAAATGGCAAACCAGAGAAGTGTCTGACCTTATATAGCTTGCAAAAGCAATACTGGACAGTATCAAAAAAAAACATATAAATTCATTCCATCAAGGCATCCCGATGATACTTCAATGATACTTCAATGATACTTTTCTGTAAAACAATCAGAAAAGTATCATTAACGTAATTCATTGACAGCATGCACTATAATACCTAAAGTGAGGCACAAAATGATACTATGATACTTTATTGGGTTCTTCGTCAATTTAGGTGGTAACATATCTTCATCCCTGTCGGCATAAAGTAGTATTTAACCAATAAATGAGCGGCTCTTTTAACCACCTAAATTGACGAAGAGCCCAAATGTCAGCGACAAAGACCCGGAAGTCTTCAAGGTGCCGGCTAAACGCCTGTTGAGCCTGTTCTGATCACCCCCTCTTGATTTGTTATGGAAATCTTGACCTTTAGTCATCCGTCTTCGTGTGGATGGCCAAATGGCCGTATGCTCAAATTGAGAATGTTGCCGTGAATGTTAGTGGTGACTTTTAATCCCGAACTGAGGTAGTAACTTTGCACCAAACAAATGGAATACCATGAAAGGATTATTCTCCGTTACAAGATAAATAAAAGTGTATTTATTGCGATAACATAAAAAAATAATTATCTTTGCAAAAGAAAATTAGCACTTAAAATGAAAGATAAACAACAATAACATAATCAACAAAGAAAACATGAATAAAAACAAAATCCTAAGACAAAGGTTATTTGCAAAACTAACCATGCTGCTATTGTTCTGTTGCATACAAACATCTTTTGCAGCTGAAGCGGAGAACGTAATGTCTTCCAAACCAAAGAAGCCATCAACTAATGCTGCTGCCGAAATGATAAGCATAAAAGTTGTAGATGCCGTACATTACGGAAATAAAAACATAAGGGTATGTTTCCTCATGACAAATAGCGGCAAGAAAACTGTACTGGCCCGGCTAACAAGTGCTGCAGCGCGATTCTCAGGCAATGAAGACACGCGAATGACCGAGGCTATCCATATGAGCGGCAACGGTCTGTTCTCTGGAGGAGACTATATAGACCAACGCATCCCGGCAGGAGCTTCGGTAAAGGGTTATGCTTATTTTGACAACCTTGAGGATAATGTCAGCGTGATGGACGCGGCAGTCGTAAGTGCATATTACGCATTGTCAAACGATGGTGGCTATTCGTTCCAGTTTGACCCAATACACGAGAAAACCGAAAGCAAGGCTTTCTATGGCTGTGCAGTGCGTCCGCTTCCAAAATCAAACAAAGAAAAATGCGTATGCACATACCCGGATTTTGAACTCAACGTGAAGAGCCTGTATCGTTACGGAACAAAGGTTGTACTTACCTTCAGTCTGAAGAATGGGAGAATGCCTACTTATTTCAGCTTTGACGACTGGAAAGCATACGATGAAGAGGGCACGATGTATAAAGCACCGACATCATTGGGTCTCAACATAAATTTCGGCACTGTAAAACAATACAACAAGAGAATGTATTCCACGAGCACAGTAAAGATGCAGACAGACGCTGAACAAGAATTCCAACTGACTATAGATGATTTCTCTACAAGTTCGAAAACGATACAGATGATACGTCTTCCGCTTAACATAAAGAATTTCAAAAGGGGACTCTTCGGCAATTCTACAGACACGGAAATTGTATTCCGCAACCTTGACGTGAAGCCTGCACCTACTGTCTCTGCGACAAAGTCCAAGACATCTACGACACCACGCACACGCACAGCAGCAAGAAGGAGATAAACACACATTGCAAAGAAACATAAAAGACGAAATAAGATGAAAAAGAAAATATTACTGTCGCTTCTGACACTTGTTATTGGCTTCTACCAGTCATTTGCCGACACAAATTACAAACTCGTGAAATGTGAACGCTACGGCACAGACGTTGTAATCATATATAATATTGTAAATACAAATTCATTTGACGTAACAGCACTCAAGAGACCAAACCTTTTGTATTCCATAGCTGGCAACGGTATCGTCGTACTTGATGCCGATGGCAACCAGTACAAGACCTCCGACTTTACCTATGGTCAGTTAAGAGAGAGGGATTTCGACGGAGACATATTTGTAGGCGGAAGCAAAAACGCCAGTGTTCCTGTAGGCAAGAGTGAAATCAGTTCTGACGGAATTACCATACCAGGAGAAATGCAACTCAGCATGAGAGTTGTCGTACGCAATGTGCCGAGAGACCTTGACAGATTCTCGTTCATAGAACTCTACGGCACCACAGCTTGGGGTTCACAAGAAGGAAGTTTCTCTCTGGTCTACAATCAGGAAGAAGACGGTGACAAGTTAAAGATAGAAACGGTAAAGTGACAATATCCGATTTGGTATAGCAATCGAGTAGGAGGTAAACACTAATCATAGGTGTTTATCTCCTATTTTCGTGTTTCCGTTCTGGATGTATATGAAATCATTACATAATCCATATAAAATGCATCGCTTTGAGAAATAAGCGTTATCTTTGCATAAGATAAGCTGCACCTTAGCATAAGAAATAAATACATTTTTCCATTATGCATTCAGTTTGCATTATCTCTGCATAAAAGATAAGAATAAAAAAAAGATGGAACAGGAAAATAAATTATTCCAGGAAGTGAATGAAGGCTACACCATGCATGACGCCATAGAAGAGGCAAAGCGCTGTCTGAACTGCAAGGTGCCACAATGCAAAAAGGGATGCCCAATAAGTCACGACATACCAAACTGGATTCATGAACTGTCGATGGGTAACCTCGGCAACGCCATGGACATAATAAACAGCAAGAGTAACCTGCCTGCCGTATGCGGACGCGTGTGCCCCCACGAGAAACAATGCGAGGGACACTGCGTGCTCAACAAGAAGGGCAAGGGAATACGCGTGGGAAAACTGGAGAGATTCATCGCCGACTTCGACGGAGACATGGGACTCATCAGAGAGAAACTGCTACCCAAGACTCGTGGAAAGGTGGCGGTAATCGGTTCGGGACCTGCCGGACTGACTATCGCCGGCGACCTGGCGAGACAGGGATTCAACGTGGAGATATTCGAGATGGAGCAGGAACCGGGAGGAGTGCTGATGTTCGGAATTCCGGAATACAGACTGCCGAAGGATATCGTGCGCCGGGAAATAAAGAAGACTGAAGAACTCGGAGTGGTGTTCCACTGCAATACTACCGTAGGAAAAGACGGTCTCAACGTGGACAAACTGTTCGAGATGGGATTCGACGCCATATTCATGGGAACAGGAACGGGCAAGCCCAAGAAACTGGATATACCTGGATGCAACCTTGAGGGTGTGCGCCAGGCGATATGGTTCCTGCGCCGCGTGAGCCTCTACAACGAGGGCAACCTGAGCCGCGACGAAGTGGTGGTGAAGGAAGGCAACAAGGTGTTCGTGATCGGATGTGGAAACACGGCGATGGATGCCGCCAGAACTGCCGTGCGCATGGGAGCAAGCGACGTGCAGGTGGTTTACCACCGCACCATAAACGACATGAGCGCCCTGAGGTCGGAATACGACGAGGCCGTGGAAGAGGGTGTGAAGTTCAACTGGGATTCGAGCATCGTGGAGATTCACGACGACAACGGCACACTGAACGAGGTGGTGATAGAGACCAAGGCCGGCGAGCGCCGCACAGAGAAGGCAGACCTCGTGATAATGGCAGTGGGATCGGCACCGGCAAGCCGCATCGTGTCTACGACGACCGGCATCGACGTGGACGACCGCGGATATGTGCTCACACGAGAGAAGCCATACGGAATGACGACACGCAAGGGCGTGTTTGCCGGCGGCGACGTGGTGAACCGTCCGTCTACCGTAGTGCTCGCCATGCACGACGCCAAACAGGTGGCAGAAGGCATAGCGCAGTATGTAGACGCCATAAAGCTGCTTGAAGCCATCAACATGGATGATGAGCTGAAGAAGACCGGCGACAACAAATAAAGACAAACGACAAGACAAACTATCAATAAAACAAAACTGCAAAAAGATGAACAAATCCATTATCTCACGCTTCCTTATTGCCACGATGATGACAATGGGCACTGTCTCGGCAAATGCCGATTGGACAGACAACATGTCGGCTTATGACCAGAATGCCCCATTGGGATGGGCTACAGTCGGCGGTAATGTCACCGGCGGAGAAGGCGGAACGAAAGTGACGGTGAGAACCAAGTCTGAACTGATGAACGCCCTGAAGGGTACCGACAAGAAGATTATATATGTAGAGGGCGAAATAGAGTTCTCCGGACTGAACAGCGTGAAGAGCGCACAGAACAAGACGGTTATCGGAATGAAAGGTTCGGCTCTCGTAAATCCCAAACATTCGTCGAAAGGGAGCGAGACGGGCATCCTGCAACTCTCATCATGCAAGAACATCATCTTGCGCAACCTCACCTTCAAGAGCGCCGGAGCCTACGACATCGACGGCAACGACAACCTCACCATTGCCGGTTCCACATATATCTGGGTGGACCACTGTGACTTCCAGGATGGTGTGGACGGCAACTTCGACTGTGTGAACGGTTCCGACAACATCTGCGTCACATGGTGCCGCTTCCGCTATTTCATTGAGCCATGGGCAGGAGGCAGCGGCGGAGCAGACGACCACCGCAACTGTGACCTCTGGGGAAACAGCGACAGCCGCTCTGAAGACAACGGACACCTGCGCACCACATTCGCCAACTGTTGGTGGGACGATGGATGCTCGGAGCGCATGCCGAGAGTGAGATACGGACAGGTGCACATACAGAACTGCCTCTACTCAAGCTCCAATGCCCACTACTGCATCGGCTACGGCTACAAGTCGAACCTCTATGTGGAGAACAACGCTTTCATAAGCGCAGCCGCAAAAAAGACACCATGGAAGAACTACGCCACAAGCGGAAGCAAGAAGGACTACAACATCACCACAGTGGGAAACCTGAACGCAAATGACTTCCAGAGCAAATCTGGCAGTGCGGAATATTTCATCCCATCCGACCACTATACGCTGAAGGCATACGACAGCAGTCTGGTGCAGGAGGTGGTGGCAAACGAGGAGAATGGTGCCGGCGCCACTCTCGACATTACATCAATGACCGACGGCATTGATGCCGTGGAAACCACAAGCAGCGAACTGCCAACGAGCATCACATACTATAATATGAACGGTATGGAAATCAGCTCCCCCCAGCCCGGCATCAACATCGTGAAGATACAGTATAACGACGGAAGGACGGTGAACAGGAAGATAAGAAAATAACGAACCAGATATTATCCAAGACAAAAAGACTGGAGATTATGCCATAATCAATTGACATAATCTCCAGTCTTTTTATACCCGGTCTCACCCCCAAACGGTCATCAGACCATTTTCAACTGTTGGGGCTTATTCCTTCCTGTCGTTGAGTTTCTCCATGATCTGTGCCTCGAGTTCATCACACAGTTCAGGATTATCTCTGAGCAGAGCCTTGCTGGCATCGCGGCCCTGAGCCAGACGGCTGCCATTGTATGAGAACCAAGAGCCGCTCTTCTGTATGATGCCGTATTCCACACCGAGGTCGAGAATCTCGCCGACCTTAGAGATGCCCTCACCAAACATTATCTCAAACTCAGCCTTGCGGAATGGAGGAGCCACCTTGTTCTTCACCACCTTCACACGGGTCATGTTTCCGATAACCTGGTCACCGTCCTTGATTGCCGTGACGCGACGGATGTCGAGGCGCACACTGGCATAGAACTTCAGGGCGTTACCACCGGTAGTAGTCTCAGGGTTGCCGAACATCACGCCGATCTTCTCTCTCAACTGGTTGATGAAAATACAAGTGGTGTTTGTCTTGCTGATGGTAGAGGTGAGCTTTCTGAGAGCCTGGCTCATCAGTCGTGCCTGCAGACCCACATTGTTGTCGCCCATATCGCCCTCTATCTCCTTCTTTGGAGTCAAGGCAGCCACGGAGTCAACCACGAGGATGTCTATTGCAGAAGAACGGATAAGCTGGTCGGCAATCTCAAGAGCCTGCTCGCCATTGTCAGGCTGCGAAATCCACAGGTTGTCGATGTCCACACCGAGTTTCTCGGCATAGAAGCGGTCGAAGGCATGCTCTGCATCGATGAAAGCCGCAATGCCGCCGGCCTTCTGGCATTCGGCAATGGCATGGATGGCGAGGGTAGTCTTACCACTGCTCTCCGGACCGTAGATTTCAATTATTCGTCCTTTAGGATAACCGCCTACGCCAAGGGCTGCATTCAGAGCGATACTTCCCGTAGGTATAACCTCCACGTTCTCTATCTTCTCGTCGCCAAGCTTCATTATCGACCCCTTTCCGAAGTCTTTCTCTATCTTTGCCATGGCAGCCTGCAGGGCTTTCAACTTGCCCTCCTGTGCTGCCGCCATATTTTCGTCTGTCTTTGCCATTTTCTTATTTATATTTATAGTATTGCATATTTACGACATGCAAATATAGTCATTAAATTTCTGTCTACACAAAAAGTAGTCATTAAAATGTGGCATTCCACAAAAAGTCACCGCCAGCAGACTTTTCCCCTTACACCCAAATGGGGCATCAGACCGCTGGAGGGTTATTTCATCTCTACGGCATTGCCGATACAACCGTTTGGCATCTGGATATGCACGAGGTTGCAGATGGTGGCGGCGATATCGGTGATGTAGGTAGGATGGTTTGTCTTGCCATGCTTCACTCCCCACCCCATCATGAGGAACGGGATGTGGGCATCATACGGATTCCATGCGGAGTGTGTTGTGCCTGCCTCTATCTTGTCGCCATACACATCATACCATCCCGGCTGCAGAATCAGCTGCACATCGCCATTACGCTTTGCATTGTAGCCATTGAGCATCTTCTCCTTGATGTATGGCGGCACCGTGGCATCAGCTACATGCTCCATATCCACGGCATAAGCCACATAGTCTTTCTTCATGAAATAGTCGATGACATCCTTCTTCACATTGCTCAGCTCCAGTCCTGCCTTCTCGATGGCGTCATGGTCGAGCGCCACGTTGTATGCCATGATATAGCGTGTGAAGTCTGCATCCACACCATATTTCTGTCTGAAATAAGCGTTCAGCTCCTTGATTTCCTTTTTGTAAGAGAAACCACCGGAGGGGATGCCATGCTCCTGGTTCATTAATATGCCGTTTGCCGCTCCGTGGTCGGCAGTCAGGAAGAGCAGATATTCTCCCTTGCCGATAGTGGTGTCGAGATATTTCATGAAGTCGGCAAGACGCTTGTCGAGGTCAACGAACTGGTCTTGTATCAGTTGGCAGTGGGTACCATACTTGTGTCCTATCTTGTCTGTCGACGAGAAGCTGATGCATATCATGTCGGTTTCGCCCTGCTGTCCGAGTTTCTCATTGGTGATGACGTTCTTTGCCATATCCATCGTCACCTCGTTTCCCGCTGGCGAGAGGTTTATCTGGTCTTCGGTGTATTTGCTCACCGTCTTGTTGTATTTCTCTACCCATGCCGGAAGCTGCTTCATATAATATGTGCTCGACACGAACTTGCTCTGCTTGCCGTCAATCCAGTAGGCGGCGTCAGCGGCATGACCGGCGGGAAGGATGGCGGCACGGTCTTTTATCGCCACCCCGATGACACGCGACTTGAAATCCGTTGCCACCTTGAGCTCGTCGCCGATAGTGGTGCAGAACATGTTGCGAGGCGACATCTGTCCGGCTTTTGTCTTAGTGCCTACGCCAGCCACTGTGGTATCGGCGGTGCAATAGGTGAACTTGCCGTTGATGAGAAATGAGTTTCCCTGTATGCCGTGGATTGCCGGTACAGAACCTGTATATATAGAGGTGTGTCCTACGGCAGTGATGGCTGGGATGTAGTTTATCATCGTGTTCTCACAGTCGAAGCCTTCGTTCATGATCCGCTTGAATCCGCCTTCTCCATATAGGTCGTAATAGCGGTGGAGATAGTCCCAACGCATCTGGTCTACAACGATTCCTACTATAAGTTTCGGTCTGCTCTGGGCGAATGTCGCCAAGGCTGCCATGATAAGAACAGCTGATAAAAATAGTTTCTTCATATTATTGCTATTAAAGTTGTTTTCACTATTTACATATTCATTTTATCTCGTCAGCGAGAACTTCAGACTAAGTCCGAAGTCCTGTGTCGTCGTCGGATAGCTGCTGCTTGAGAGCAGCGGCGTGTTAGTCTGACGGTCGTAGTAGAAACTCATCGTCAGCAGACGCGACAGTGTATAGTCGGCGGCAAACGAGAGTTTGAACGCTGAGTTTCCGCTGCTTGCCGAACTTGTCATCGAGGCGATGTCTCTGCATATAGCGGCTTGCTTACGGAACGAGAGGTCGAGACGCAGGTTGAGGTCGGTATTGAAACCGCTCCTGTTGTTTCGGGAGTTATTGTTGCTATTCTTCTCGTCGGTGCCCGTCTTCTTTCCCTTCACCTTGCGCGCCTTGTTGCCGTTGCCCAGGAGTCCGAAGAAGTCGAAGTTGTTCACCTTGTATCCCATTCCTATCACCCAGTCGTTGCTCGACGACTCGTTGAGCTGCACACTCGTCATACTGAGGCTCAGCACTCGTGTCTGCCTGTATTCCAGCTTTGCCGTGAGGTTGTTGTGGAACGTCATGTCAACACCGAGCAATGGCGAGAACGACTCGTTGATGCTCACCGTAGACACGTTGAACATGCTGCTTGGCGTAGGGTTGCCGGTAGTGGCGTCGGTGACGAATCCGAGACCGTTCATAAACTCCTGATAGGTGCTGAACGAACTGTAGGAGCCTACTGCATACACGCTCTTGTAGGCATGGTTGATGTTGAAGCTCTTGAACACCTCGCTGAACCATGGCAGTCTGACGAGTCCGCTGTATCTCACACTCCAGTTAGGCAGGAGTCTCGACAGCGTAGGGAAGATGTCGAGAGATTTTCCGCCCATGCTGGTATATGTCGAGAGGAAGGCAGGAATCATCACGTCAGCACTGTATTTGCTCACTGTTCCGTTCTCCGGATTGAAGGTATTGCCTGCCAATGTGGAACCTGCCGGATATACGGCATTCTGATACTGGTTCTCCACTCTCTGGCGGAAGCCCTCAAGCGAGTTGCAGAACTTCTCGAACGATGCCGAGTGGTATCCGTTGTTGGCGTCGCCCATGCTCTCGAAGGCAGATCCAAGACTTATCGTAGTCATCGTGAACGTACCGCTCTGCGTTGTCGGCATTCCCTGATACATATACTGCACGCTCTTCGCTGTCGTCATCGTGCGCGATGCGTTGAGGTCTATCTTCAGGTCCTTCACCGGTTCGAGCGTCATCCTCAGCTGCAGGTCCTCGGTCTTCGACGATGTAGCCGGCGTTGCCACACTGTCTGCCATCAGCAGCCATCCACGCTCTGCACTCTTCTGCACATAGGAGTCGTCAACGAATCCGAAGGCGAAGTCGAGTCCTGGCGACATGATGTCACCGCGGCGCTGTCCGAACACGTTGCCCACCTCCGGCAGGAAGCCCGGAAGCGACAGGCCATACTGGTTGCGGTACGACAGGTTGAAGTTTCTGACGAGCATCAGTCCTCTTGCCACCACCTGCATGGTCTTATACCAGCTCTTGTTTTCGAGCGGTTCCTTTGGCGTGACGAGCAGCTTCACCGTTGTGGCAGAGTCCACCTTCGACGTGATTTTTATCTTGTTGTTGTCGATGGTCTTATACTTCAGCTTAATCATCTTTCCGTCTTTTGTCTTTGCCGACACGATGAGTCGCTTGCTCTTCTTGCCGTGGTTCACGGTCATTGTGGTATCCGGCAGGAGCGTTATCTCCTTTTCAAAAGACTTCTTGTTCTTCGGCAGTTCCTTCGCCTCCTTGAGATTTCTCCTTGCCTCATTGGCCTCCTTAGGCGATTTAGCTCCGTCACGCTTCTTCTTCGTAGCATTGTTGGTGCGCTTGTTGAACCTCTCGTTGGCCTTCTTCAGGAACGGGATATGGTTATAGAGTTTCTCGAAGTTCAATGCTCCGTTGATGTTCAGCGTCCTATTGTTGGATATCACGTTTCCGAGCGACTGTCCGTCTTCCTGGTCCGTTCCTCTCGTCCAGTTATACGTTGCGTTGTAGTTGGCGTCGGCAGTAATCCAGTCGAAGACAGGAATGAGGTTTATCGGCACCTGATACGACGCCGTGAAGTTCTGGTTGTAGTCGAGCGGACGGCCGAAGTGCTTGATACTTGTCCACACGGAGTCTTTCCAAGCCGTATACTGGTCTGGATAGAGGTCTTTGTTTACAGGAGTGTATGGTTCCTCGATTTCTGCATGAGTGGCACTGTTGAAACTCATGTGGAGGTTCTTGGTGAGATCCCAACGTATGGAGAATTCCCTGTTCCAGAGGAACTGCTCGCTGAATGTCAGAGGCAGCTCACTGTTCTCCAGACTCTCCATATCCCTTTCCTGCAGCTCATAATAGTTTCTGAGCATCTCGGTGTTGAAGGTGATGTTCTGCGGCAACCAGTTCAGACCGAAGCGCTTCAGTATGTCATACCATTTGCTGCGGCTCTTGATTTTCTTGAACGGTTCGAATGCCTTGTATACCGGCGTGTAGCTGTAGTTCATCGAACCGCGCCAGTTGTCCTCGTTCTCATAAATCGTAGTCTCGCCGCTTGTATGCCTGTGGCTGTGGCTGTAGCTGAACGAGAAGTTTGCCGGGTCGTAAGGCATTGGATGCTTCTTCGTGGCTATGCCCACCTTCATGTTGGACAGTGAGAAGTTGGTATTCGTGGTCTTCGTCACGGCGATGCTTTCTATCGAGTCTTTCTCATGCTTCTCCATCGCGTCGAGAGCGTCGTCGAGGAGCATATCCGTGTCGAGCGGGTTATACTTGGGTCGTGTCTCCTCTTTGGTCACAGAGTAATAAAGAGGTATAGAGACCTTAGCCTTGTCGGGGAAGAACTTTCCGAGCTCAAAGTTCGTGGTCACGCTATACGACTTGTAGTTGTCCTGCGCTCTCTGAGCCACACCGTCTTCGAGTCCGCCGAATCCTTCGGTGACATATTTTCCCTGCACGTTAACGCTACCCACATCAGAGAGCTGCACGTTGAGGTTGCCCTGTGCCGCCCATCCACCGGAGTTGTTGTATTCCTTCAGTCTGAGCTCATTCACCCAGATTTCTCCTGACTTCTGTTCGGAAGCAAGGTTTCTCACACCGATGATCATCGTTCTCACCTCGCCGAGCGTAGGGTTACCAACGATGGTAATCTTGTTGTTCGGTTTGTCGCTGTCGTATGCCGTGAACGGATAGCTGTAAGAAGCCTGTCCGATGGCTTTCGCCTTGTTGCGGTCTTTCTTGAGCTGGGTGAAAGCGCTCAGCGGAATGTCGAGCATATTCTCCTCTGGCCACACGAGTTTGCAGTCGGCACCGGAGTAACGGTCGTAATGTCCTGGAGCGGTGAGCTTCAGCGGAATCTCATATTCGTAGTAGTTGCTCTTGTAGTCGGAACCGAATCTCACGAACACTGCCAACTGGTTGTCCTGCAGGTTTGTAGAGTTCTGTTCGAAGGCGTTGGCATGCACGAACATCTGCAGACGCTTATACTGTCTGAGGTCGAGGTTCGTGTTCTTGTATACTGCCTTTGCCTCACCGTTAGAGAGGTTTGTCACCTGAATGTCGAGCGACTGCTCGTTGCTCTCTGTGAGCTGAGGCTGCGTAGGGTCTTGCTCTCGACGGATGCCAGGAGGCAACACGTAGTTCACCGGCACTCGGTCGTTGTTCTCCTCGATGTTCACGGCGCTGACTGCCATCTTGCCCGACTCGCTGCCGGTACTGAGCGACTGCTCATAGATACGCCACTCTCCCCTCACGAGGTCGAGGCTTCCGAATCTCAAAACGATAGGCTTCTGGAAGTCGGTGAGGAACATACGCATGAATCGTATGGAGGTGAAGTCTGTTATTCCGCCTACGTTGCGTTCGTAGTCGTCAACAGGTATGCGGAACTGATACCACGTCACTGTTTCCGTGGTATCGTTGCGCAGTTTCACTGATGTCTCACGCTTGTCCACGATGTAGTTCTGTCCCACCACGAGGTCTTGAGGACGGATGCTCACACGATACTGATAATATTTCTCGTATTCGTTCAGCGTATAGTCCTGGTTGATGTCCTCCACGTCGGGGGTAGTCTTGTATGACGTGTCGTAGCTCTCGCTCCTTGAGTCGCTGTCAGGCGAGTTGCCCTGCGGATTGTTGATGCGCTTGTAGCGTGCGAGGATTGGCGTGCGTGCCTTGTCGTAGTCAGATCCGCGGAAGTAGTGGTAGTTGTCGTTTGCCGGGTCTGCCAATATCGAGTCGCGTGCCGCTCCGGTCACTCTTGCCTGCACGGCATCGAGGAATGTGCGGTAGGGAGCGAAGTTCTGCTCCTCCTCGTCGGTCAGTCCGTTGAATCCCACATCCTGCTTTGCCCTTGAGCCGGCTGATGTGGCGAAGGAATATGTCACGGTAGACTGTGTAGGAATCTTTCCCCATTGTGTAGTGGTGAAGCTGCTTGAGCCGTCTACCGGCATACCGCTCTCATAGAATTTCTTTCCGTCGCGCAGCACGTCCTCACTCACCTCTCCGAGGTTGATGTAGAAGTCGCCACCATACTGTGCGGCGTCTGGCTGCTTGTTGGAATAGATGAATGGGTCGAGCATCCAGAACTCAATGTATTCGATGTTTGCCGTCTCGAAGTCGCTGGTGTCGAGACGCCTCATCATACCACCCCAGTTTACAGTCGGCACGGGCAGCGTACCGTCGCTGTTCAGGTTGGGGTTGAAGTTATAAGGTCCGCGCTCTGACGGATAGAAAGCGAGGTTGAGTATCGGCAATGTTGCCGTTGCTCCGTTGTAGCTGCTCTGGTCGCGGTTTGGGAACAGCTCCCTGACATACACCTCTCTGACATAGTGGTTTGAGAGCTGATGGAGGTCACTCTTGATGTGTCCCGGTGTGAGCGAACTGCTACGACGGGTGAACAGAGGGTCGATGTTATACCATGCGAGCAGGGCACGCTGGAAACCGCTCTGCAACGTCGTCTTGTCGTTGTAGTTGGGGAACATGGTCGGCACGCTTGATATTATCCACGACGACGGTGTACTCACGTCGATGGTGTTCTTCGTGTTCTCGAAGTCGTCGATATACGAGGCGTTGTCTTGTGTGCCGCTTGCCTGTCCTGCTATGAGCTGGGCAAACTCTCCCGTGAAGGATATCTGCGACGGCTGGGTGCAGTGGAGGAACGGTATCTTGTCGAGCACGTTGGTGAGCCACTGGCTCTCCTTCTTCCAGTTGATGTTGAGACCCCAGAGGGTGTTGTTGAGCGGTTCCGATCCCATCGACACCTTTGTGGTGAGCGCCTGTTCAGACAGGTGCTGGAAGGTACCGCTGAGCTGGAAGTTCTTGGTGAAGTCGTATTCCCAGTTCAGTCCGAGCATCGTCTTCCGTTGCTGTGCGTAGTCGGTATTGCTCTCGAGCGACACGTTGACTGCCGTTCCGGCGTCGATGATGCTCTGGTTGAGGATTGTCACCTCTCCTGCCGAATAGTCCACGCTATAGTCAGAACCTTCGGAGAGGGTCACGCCACCTGCCGTAACGACTACAGAGCCCTGCGGCACGTTGTATGCTCCGAGGGAGATGACGTTTGCCGAGGTGCCACGGAACTGTCCCGTGAGTCTGTATTTGTCTTTCTCGGCAATCTGCTTGGCTACGGTCTTGGTGGAATCGTAAAGTTCTGTATAACTGTATTTTGCGGCTTTCTCAGGAGAGACACCCTTTGCCACGAGCTGGTTGTAGAGGTATCTTCCGAACGGCTCTGCCTCCGGGAAGAACACTCGTCCGTTGCTCACGGTGTATCCTTCAACAAAGTCGAAGTATCCGTTGCTGTGCACCTTGTTGTTGTTGTCGAGTCGGTCGGCGCCAAGCAGCTTTATCATGGTGAGGTCTTTCACCTGCTGCTCCGGAATATACGAGAGATAGACTCCCGTGGTGTCGCTCTGGTATTTCACGTCGAGTCTGAACTTGTCTTTCTCTACCGACGAGGCGAGATAATACACGTTCTTCATCATGAGGTCCCAGTTTCCCTGTCTTGGATTGTTGCTGGTGTTCTTGAGCGCCTTCACGAAGATTGCCTGCTGCACATCTTTCATGTCTGACGCAAACTCTCCCACCTGGTATGTCTGTCCGCCGGCAGTATATTCGTATGCCACGGCGAGCACCTGGTCGGTCTGCAGTGAAGACTTGAGCGACACGTATCCGAGGGCTTGGTTGACGGAGTATTCTGAGGAGCTGAGCAGACGGGCGCTCTGCAGCTTCTCATAGTCGGCGCCTCCCACGAAGCCAGGGATACCGTCGAGCACGGTGCTCGTCTTGTCGATGTCTCGCGCTGCGGAGTAGGAGTTCACGATTGTAGAATACTCACTGTTGGCGTTGTTCGACGGAACCGGCGAACCGGTGAGTCCCCACATAGGGTTGCTCACCCGTGTGTTTTCACCGAGGTCGGTGAGTGCCACGATGTTACGGGTATTGGTGGTATTTCCCTGCTTGTTTGTCACCCATATCTCCACACGGTTTATGGTGATTCCGGTGGTGAGGTTGGGCAGGGTCTTCATTGCCGCATCATACTTCTCGCGGAAATAGCGCGAGAGGAAGAAGTGTCGGTTCTCCTCATAGTCTGAAGCATCGATTTCGAATGGTGTGAGCTGCACTCCGCCTTTCGACGACACGCTCTTGCTCGACGACTTCTTCTGAGAGATTACTGTCTGCAGCTTGAGTTTGCCGAACTGCATGTCGGTTCTGATACCGAAGAGCGAGGATGCTCCCTTGACGAGCGAGGAGTTGCTCGGGAACGACACGTTGCCTGCCTCCACGAGTTTTATTATCTCGTCTTCCTTGCCTTCATATTTGAGTTTGAGGTTCTGCGAGTCGAAGTCGAAGGTGGCATCGGTGTTGTAGTTGAGGTTCATGTTCACCTTGTCGCCCACCTTACCGTTCACGTTGAGGTTTATCTTCTCGTCGAAGTTCATCGTCGTTGTCTTGCGGTTGCGGATAGGGAGCGACGGGTTGTCGATTTCTTTCATCGTGGCTCCGAGCTTCAGCTCTGCCGTTCCCTGCGTCTTGATGCGCACGCCGCCGGGTCCGAAGATCTTCTCTGCCGGTCCGAGACTGAAGTGCATGTCGGAGAACGAGAATTTCTCTTTTCCCTTAGCCTTCACTATCTCGTCGTTCTTGTCACGGAAAAAGCGGTTCATCTCCTGCCTCTCGCTCCATTTGCGGTATTCGTCGGGAGTCATAATGATTGGCGTGGAGAGATAGCCGCCACCCATTCTCGAACCGATGAAATAGCGGTCGAGGGTGTCGTTGTATACCACGTCTTGCTTGATGTTCTCCGGAAAACTGAGGTCGGCGGTGCGTTTGTCCACATCGTCGATGGTCACAGGAACGCTGCGCTGCACCTTCCATCTGGGATGGAGCAGCGAGTCAGGAATGGAGTCGTCTTCTATAGTGAGGAGCGAGAGTCCCGAGAGTTCTTTCTTCAGGGAGTCGACAGACGCCTTTCCGCCTCGCTTCAGCGTGGCTGGCCCTTTGCGCTTGTCTTTCTGCTGGGCCTGCTGGCGCGTGCGGTCGTCCTGAAGTTGCGGCACGACATTGAGAGCGAGCACGTTGATGCTCACCAGCACGATGATGATGCCAAGGAATTTCTTTATGTTTGTCATTTACTTTATCTGCTTGAGTGCCAATTTCACGACCTGTTCTACAGGCAGCTGTGGATTGTCTGTAAGGATTGCCGAAACCACCTTTGCCGACGGTGCCGGCGAGAAGCCGAGCATGGTGAGGGCGCCTATAGCCTCGTCTCTCACCTCGTTGTTCATGGCAGATGCCGCCGCAACACCTGCTGCCGGCATCTGGTCTGCTACTCCTTCCACGGCAATCTTGTCTCTCAGGTCAACTATGATGCGCTGTGCCGTGCGCAGTCCGATACCTTTCACGGTCTTCAGCATCTTCTCGTTGCCCGAAGATATGACGTTGCACAGTTCTGCCGGCGACATGGCGGAGAGAATCATGCGGGCGGTGTTGGCTCCTACTCCCGACACAGTGATGAGGAGCAGGAACATCTCCCGCTCTTGCTTGGTGGAAAATCCGAAGAGGGCATACGCATCCTCTCGTATGCTCTCGACGACATACAGTTTCACTTCCTTCTTGTTCTGTATGCCGCTATAGGTGTTAAGCGAAATGCTCAGTCCGTAGCCCACTCCATGAGCCTCAACAACAGCATAGGCTGGCGTGAGCTCGGCAAGCTCGCCTCTAACGTATTCTATCATAAATCAAAAATGTGGTGTATATACGACTTTATAACGCTCTTCTCCCATTATTATTGTATAAAGAGGTGTCCAATATTAATTATTATGCGAACCTGACAATGATGATCACTTCAAAATGCGCTCCAAAGACATGAGTCAGAAGCTCTCCTCCACTGCATATAATGGGATATTCTTCATCCAGTCCTGTTCTCTGTAAGGCGACATGGAAATTATCTTTCCATATCGCATAGTTTTTTTAGATTCCGTTGATAATTCAAAATGCTTTTATAACATAAAAACAATGCAAAGATACACTTTTCTACACGAACTTTTGCAACAACACCACACTTTTCTACACGAACTTTTAAAGCAGCACCACATTTTTCTACACGAATTTCAATGATGAATGAATACACTTGAACACAAATGGTTTTATGTCCATAAATGGGCACGACGCTTGCCCAACTGGGGCACGCTGCTTGCCCATCATGGGCAACGTGCTTGCCCCGGATGGGCAGAATTTCTGTCAGAGGTCTGCCCAATAAGTTAATGTTGTAATACTCACATTCCTGTTTTCAGACTTCTGCCAACGCATGCAATACCTCACATCTGACAATTCCTCTCATCAGCAAACCATCCAGACAATTGCCTGACAATCGTCAGGCAGCCAATTGTCTGTTTGTCAGAATGTTACAATCAAAAACCAGATGGTCTGACAGTTTTTTTGGAAATTCCCGGTTTTACTGAAAATCAGCGATATTGGCAACTTTTACTCATATCGATCAACATAAATGGAAGAAGTGGACGTGGACGGACAGGAGGGACTGACGATGACTCCCGACGAAACCTCGCAGACCACAAAATTTGCAGACGGAACAAAGAAATCAGTAAAGGTGATTAGATAAGAAGGATAATGTGATGTTTTGCGGATAAAGCAAAACGCGGCGATGCTCCGACGCATCGATGATTTTTTAGTGATACTTTCCTGGACGCTTTACAGGAAAGTATCACTTTTTCATTTGACATCTTCACTCCCCACTCGGCCATTTGGCAGTTGGGGCTTACAAGAGCGGTTTCTTCTTGGCAAGCAGCAGTTTTCTGATTCTCTCCGCTTCCTTATCAGCCTCCTCCCATCGGCGCAGGGACTTGAAATAGCTGTCGATGTCGGCAAGACCCTTGTCGTATTCTCCAGCGTAGAGATAAGCCTGGGCGCGGTTGATATACGAGGCGTTCCATGTGTAGGCGTCATGCTCGATAATCAAAGTGTTCTCACGGATAGACTTTTCATAGTCTACGGCATTGCAATACATATCGCCGAGATTGAAATGGGCGAGAAAATTCTTCGGTTCCATTTCGAGCACAGCCATAGACGCCTCCACCACTTTCTGGCGCAGGCGCTGCTTCTCTGTCTCGCGTTTTTTCCTGCTCAAGTATTTCTTTTTATTGAATTTTTCAACATCACTGACAGCATCGCGCATTCTATGATTTCTACGCCAGAACTCTTCTTCTCTGAGACACCGCTCTTGGGTATTGCTGCCCTTGACTACGGGCACTCGCATGACGGCTTCTGAATAGCTGACCAGACTACGCGGCAGAGAAATATATTTGGCATAGTCTCTGTATAGCCTCAACAGATTCTTGTCTTTGGAATCTTCCCTCCTGAATTCCCTGTTGCGCATCTGCAGATAGTAGTTGCGCGCCGCATATTCGTCCATCACTCTGAGGAACGCCGATTTGATTCTGCTCGTACATTCGTTTATCTTGTTGTCTATGGGATTAACGAGACTGTCCACGGTGGCACGCAACCGGGCATCGTCAAGGCGGTTGCTGGCGAGACGGTAGAGCGAGAAGATCTCCTCGGTGAACTCTGAGAGGAACTTGAATTCCACTCCCTCTTTATGACGGAGATAGAACACATACAGGGCACGGGCGAGGGACGGCATCTTCACCTCGCGGTTGTCAAGTTCGGGAATGAATATCCGCAGGTCGTCAGCCACTGTGATGTGCATCAGCGGAGTGGCAGTCTTCCGTGAGTCGTTTATCTGCTTCACGAGGTCTTCGCCAAGCGTATGCAGCAGGAGTTCGATATATCCTCCCTGCTTCAGTATCTCAACCCTCTCTCTGATTTCTTCGGCTACATCTTGCATTTTCTTTTGGTCGTAATAAAAAGAATAGTCTGAAGCGTCGCTCTGATTTCCGTGTAACTCGGATTCCTGCCTGTCGTCGAGAGGGTATTCATCCCTTGGGCGCACACTGAACGGGGCATGTTTTTCTCCGCAGTAGAACCTGAAATATTCCTCGAACGCCTCCTTGATTTTATCGGGGCAGCAGGTCTGCAGGTCTATATATAAGAAGGTGGATTTTGAATAATTGACGTCATCATATAATCCGCATCCAAAGTCTCCATTGTAAAAGCCAAGGCTCAACAGCCCCGCCTTGCCGCCGGTAAGGTCCATACCGATTAGAGGGGCGAACATCCGGGTGAACTGTTCGGTGGTGATGCCGCGTATGCCGTCTCTCATCTCGTCGGTCATCGATGCTGCGTCGAGAGGGAAAGCATAGGCAAGGTCTTCGTCAGAAATGTTTTTCAGCTCGGGTATATAAACGAAATGGTAGTATTTCTCTGAGAATTCCTTGCGGATATATTCTATATTGTTTCTGATGAAGGAGTTGAGAGGCTCGTTGTATTCCGTCTCCACATATACCACATAGTATTTGTCGAACAGCACAGGCAGCTCGTTCCTGCATTCTATCTCTGTATGCGAGATGAGCTTCCGGCGTGGCGGCCATTCTTCCTCGGCATCTCTATTCCGGAATTTCCACCCGTTCTCCTTCCATTCCTGTATTTTCTCCCAACCCGTCACTATGCCAAGATAGATAAGCATAAGGATTGCTATCACCAGCAAAACGGGCAGCAGCAGGGTGTGGATTATTGCCGTCAGGATAATCTCGTTGCGGCGTTCCTTTTTTGCACGCTCCTCCTTCGCTTTCTCCTCCTCTAGAGTGAGGGGAGGCTTGGGCTTTTCCATATAGCTGTATAACATAGTGTATTGAATTTAGTCGGTAGTCAATAGTGTTTATGCAAATGTAATCATAATTTGTATTGCTGCGAAAAGATTTGGTGATTTAGTTTTCTGCTTCTATATGATAAAAACAAGGTGAATGATAGAGTTTGTCATTGTTTTCCTTGTCTTTTACCATACAATAATTAACTTTGCGTCAGGTTATATATTCCATCCGATGAAAACAACAAAAGAATACATATTGCTGATATCGTCTAAAGCCGAGGAACTTAAGCGTGACTTCGGCATTAAGTCATTGCGCATTTTCGGTTCAGTATCAAGAATCAGTTTTTTTCAATCGTCTTTTTATTTACCGCAAATGTCAGCACTATCAGCAGAACCGCCACAGCGACATCCACGATATTCCATACGTCCCTGCCCAACGCTATCTTCACCAGCGGTTGGAACAGCAGGGCCAATGCACCGAAGGTCCACACCAGCGCCTCCTTCTTCATTTCATAATACCTGTACGCCATATAGACGAACCCGACCGTTGCCGCCAGCCTCATCAGCGTATAGTAGCCGTAAGGCATCTTGAACAGACAGAGCAGCAACAGAACTGCAAGGATGATGTTGAGTTGTTTCATATTGTATGTCAGTTTAAATTTATTCATAGGAAACTGGTTATCCTATCACTCCACAATATTCCAAATTCCTTTTATTGATCGCCGATAGCAGCTGACATCAACAGATTCTTCATATTCTTTGCTCATTAGAATTTCCGATGCAAATATAGGAAGGATTATCATAGCAGCAAAGATACATGTGTAAAATATACGCAAAGCATTATCCATTTAACTTTCTTTTGCGTAACAATTACACAACTACATCTTTATATTAAGAGGAAAGCCCTCTGCATCCACCCATCACGGATTGAAGCGCACCGACTCAAGCAAGGGTTCCAGATAGTCCCCTTTTCCCTTGTCGTATGCCGAGACAAGACACATCTTTCCAGTTGCCTTGTCAAACAAAACGGCAAATCTCCAATACACGACAATGCCTTGACCTGTGTATTTCCTCACCCTTATACACTTGGTGACCCTCTTGTCCGACTTCATTACATCTGCAACGACAGCAGACTCATATCCTTCCATTTCTTCACCACCCAAATCCCTGTAGATGGAATTAATGTGTTCGGGCGAGTCATCACTGTCAAAGCCACTGTTTAACGTAACTTCAGTTTCGGATTCACCTAAAAGCAAAAACAACCTGCAACCCGCAAACACACTGTCTTTGCAGATGAACCCTTTCGGCACACAAAACACTATGTTGCCATCTGTGCGTTGCCGACGCACATCATTGTTCTGCGTCTTTGACTTCTTTATGGGCGCAGGTCTCATCCTGTCTGCTCTCGACGTGCCTGCCATAATGAACACGGCAAGCACAAGCATAAACGCACCTACGAACACGCCCCGTTGCCGGACAATGTTCCAACGCTGAAGTCCCTTCTTCATTTCATTTCCTGAACTCTCTGCCATAGCTAATCATATTTTTATGATAACCCCAACTATTTCTCTTTATTATCCCATTCATCACACTTTTTGTGAAGCATGACGGAATTCCATAAACCACATCAAAATCATCTTCTTCTGGCATCGTCGCCAAAGAAAAACGAGAATACAGAAAGGCCAGTAAAGATCCACCAGAACACATTATATGCCGCGGTGTAAGACTCTGCCTTATACAAAGCATCAGTAAACCAGCTCCGGATAAAGTTTGAAATGAAGAACATACCGTGCCAGATACCAGAATACCAAGTGTAAGTCTTGTCTGGGTCTATATTACATAACAGCCATCCTACGAGGCATGAAACTAATATATATAAGACTATATACCTAATAAATCCCCACATAACCAATAAACATTTTATCTGTTTAATTATTCAGAATTGTCCGATTCCTAATCATATTCCTCATCGTTCCAACAGAAATATATGATATAGCAATCAATGAGGAACAGAATGACGAGCAGACATACGGACAAGGCATTATACCAGAAACCACGCAGGTCTGGATTATAATTATCTTCGAAGAACAAGACGCTAACCATATTGATGAAACTGAAGAGAAGTACTGTCCCCGACAGTATGGTCATCACTCTGGATCCGCTCACAACCTTTATCAGCGTGGATGTCAACCCTCCCAAGATAACCACGGCAATGACAATTATAAAAAATATTATCAATATTGCAAGTCTGATTTGAAAATCATCTCCACTGAATACTGCCATAAGTTTCCCCACAACAGGAATTGAAGCATAACACAATGCGTCACTGAAACTGAAATCAAAGATACTATTCAACAGCAACGGCACGAGCACCAGCGTTGAAACCAACACCAAGGAAAGCAGCATGTTCAGTCCCCATGCCAGAATAACGCTCAAAAGAAATGAACCGATAAGCCTCGGAGTGTAATGTGTATTTTCTTTCATACCCTATTCAATTTGTCTGTTCTTAATAAATACTCTATCATTATAGTTCACTTATAACGGGTTCTTCTTTCTCCCGTTTCGGAAGCATATAAGAATATTGAGGTGGGAAATTCTCCCTCACTTTGGTTACAATGTATTTGCAGAAATCTTCAACGTCATCAAATGAGGAGTAGCATTGAAACGAGTCGATCATTTTTTCTTTCCACTCCCAAAAGAATTCCATTTCCTTTTTCATGTTAAAATCCCTCATCGTCTGGATTATCAATCCCACATTTGCCTGATTCAACAAAAAATCAAGGTATAAAACAGGACTGAATTCCTTTCTCCAATCCGGTACTCCCCTTGCTATATCACGTGGCTGTCTATAGGAACGTCCCCAATCCGGACTGTCGTCATAGCCAAGAAATTCAATTATGTTCAGAAACAAGGACTTGAGAATTACATTCTTGTCTATCGGTATTCCATAAAGGAAACATACCCTACAGTATTCGGCTCTTGAAAGTGCGTAATCTGGAAGGTTGAGAGAAGGAGAAACGACCTCATCCTCGCCCCAAGGGGCTGTCTCGGCAAGATATTGATAATAGCCCAATGTCTTGATGAGCAAAAGCTTCTGCGACAGGACATAATCCTTGCTTGTATTATGTATGATGAAGAGGGCCACTTCTTTTGTCTGCACAGACAGCCATCTTTCTTTGAGGAGTGGCATAAGTTCCGGAAACCACCGGTATTGCATTTTCAAAGATGCGAAGTCCATATCAGTCTTGCTCCCGTTCAGAAATGCCCTGAGCACCAGTCTCTTGTCTTTCCGGCGCAAGAAATAGAAGCTGTCTCTCAATATTTTTCTCGATTCAACTATCTTTCCGCTTTTCCTATCCTGGAACTTTTTCAAAAGGTCCAGAATTTCTGAATGTTTGGTCTTCAATATGTATTCCATTTCGGTATGCTTTTATTTAATAGTCTATTATGCCGGCAAATTTACAACATTACAATCACCATACAAATCATTTGGGCATTTGCAACCTTGCAAACGCAGCGAGAATCCATAAACAGAAAATGATTCAGGAATCACGCCGCACCCTCTCATCGCAAAAATAAAAGTATAAAAATCAATTCTTACAACCGACGGGAGAATAAGATGCATTATCTTTGCATAAGATAAGCTGCACCTCAGCATAATATCCAAGCAAGCTTGATATTCTGCATTCGGTTTGCATTATCTTTGCATTATAATATTTGCAAAAGAAAAAAACTACACCTGAATAAAAACATAATCATAGAACATTACACATACAAAACATCATGAAGAGTATATTGGAAGGACGCCCCGCACTCAGCAGCGAGGTGGAGAAGATTGCCGAAGTGGCTGGATATCTGTGGCAGAACGGATGGGCAGAACGCAACGGCGGAAACATTACTGTGAACGTGACGGAATATGCCGACGAGGAGATGAAGGCAATGCCTGCCATCAGCGGCGTGAAACAAATCGGAGTTACGCTGCCGGCTCTCAAGGGATGCTACTTCTACTGCAAGGGAACGGGAAAGAGAATGCGCGACCTGGCAAGACGCCCAATGGAAAACGGAAGCATAATACGCATTCTTGACGACTGCGCAAGCTACGTGATAATCGCCGACAACGAAGTGATGCCTACAAGCGAACTGCCATCGCATCTCACCGTGCATGCGCATCTCATAGAGACCGGTTCACCATACAAGGCAACGGTGCACACACATCCTATCGAACTGGTGGCAATGAGCCACAACCGCAAGTTCCTGGCAAAGGACGTGCTCACCAACATCCTCTGGAGCATGATTCCGGAGACGAAGGCATTCTGTCCGCTGGGACTGGGAGTGGTGCCCTACGAACTGCCTGGTTCTAACACCCTCGCCGACGCCACACTGCGAGAACTCGAAGACTACGACGTGGTGTTGTGGGAGAAGCATGGCGTGTTTGCCAAGGGACTCGACGTGATGGACGCTTTCGACCAGATCGACGTGCTCTCAAAGAGTGCAAAGATATACATCAGTTCCAAATGCATGGGCTTCGAGCCCGAAGGCATGAGCCAGGAACAGATGGCAGAGATGAGCAAGGCATTCAACCTGCCTAAATAAGACTGCAACAAACTGATACGACCAGCCCCATCCTATACATTCTTCCGGGAATGCAAGGATGGGGCTTGAACGTATTGCAAACAGCCTTTTATGCCCAAGCTATCAGAGAGCAGACAATCCCCAAAGGCCCAATTGACCGCTTGGGGGATGAAATAAGTAAGAAAATTGCAAATCTTACCTTTGCAAATTTTGTTCTGAAAGCGATTTACGCTAACTTTGCAACCATGAACAATGTTTTTGACAATCCAGCGAAATGGAGCGAGAACGTGATAATCGCCGACGCCGACTTCATCGACAAGGTGGCGTTTGACCTCACCGTGAACTTTGAGCGTATGCTGATGAGAAGAATCCCGAAAGCCGACCTGGCAAGATGGATAGACTGCGTAGCTCTCGACGGAGGAGTGAGAGAAGGGAAGAACGAGGTGCAGGTGGTGTTGATCCACGACAAGAAAACGGAGCGTCTCGACAACTTCACGCCCTCCGGCATAAAGATGGAAATAAACGGAATGGCATTCAACGACCATCTCGGAGAGTTCTCGATGAGCGCATACCCCGTGGAAGAACTGGTGAGCAAAGCTGACTTCATTGCCGAAGCCGCCATGATAGCAAGTTCGCAGAAGGAAGTGAAGCGGGTGATGGTGGTTCCCGACGACGAGGAAGCATACGCCAAAGTGCGCCACGCCCTCAGACGCATCGACGACGAAGGCAAGCGCATCACGCTATTTGCCATGCAGCCCATGGAGGGAGGAAACTTCAGACAGGAGATTCTGGGATATTCGCTCATGAGCGCATTGGGAATTAAAGGAGAAGAAATAAAATAAAAAAAACATAGATATGGGAAAAGTACTTATCATTGGCGCCGGCGGTGTAGCCACCGTGGCTGCCGTAAAGATTGCACAGAACGCTGATGTCTTCACCGACATCATGATTGCAAGTCGCACAAAGTCTAAATGCGACAAAATCAAGGAGTATATCGGAAATCCTGACATCAAGACCGCTCAGGTTGACGCCGACGACGTGGAGCAGCTCAAGGCTCTCATGAACGACTACAAGCCGGAGCTCTGCGTAAACCTCGCCCTGCCATATCAGGACCTCACAATCATGGAGGCTTGTCTGGCTTGCGGAGTGAGCTATCTCGACACTGCCAACTATGAACCGAAAGACGAGGCTCACTTCGAATACAGCTGGCAGTGGGCATACAAAAAGCGTTTCGAGGATGCCGGACTGACGGCAATCCTGGGATGCGGATTCGACCCCGGTGTGACAAGCATATTCACGGCATACGCTGCAAAGCACTATTTCGATGAGATTCAGTATCTCGACATCGTGGACTGCAACGCAGGAAACCACCACAAGGCATTCGCCACAAACTTCAACCCTGAAATCAACATCCGTGAGATCACCCAGAAGGGTCTCTACTGGGAGGACGGAAAATGGGTGGAGACTGCTCCGCTCGAAATACACCAGCCGCTCACTTATCCTAACGTGGGACCGAAGGAGAGCTATCTGCTCCACCACGAGGAGATTGAGAGCCTCGTAAAGAACTATCCTACCATCAAGCGCGCACGTTTCTGGATGACATTCGGACAGCAGTATCTGACTTATCTCGACTGCATACAGAACCTCGGCATGTCGCGCATCGACGAGATTGAATACGAGGCTCCATTGGCCGACAACCCTGACAAGAAGGTGAAGGTAAAGATCGTTCCGCTGCAGTTCCTCAAGGCAGTATTGCCTAACCCACAGGACCTGGGCGAGAACTACGACGGAGAGACAAGCATCGGATGCCGCATCCGCGGACTGAAGGACGGCAAGGAGCTGACATACTATGTATACAACAACTGCAGCCACCAGGCAGCATACCAGGAGACCGGAATGCAGGGAGTGAGCTACACCACCGGTGTGCCGGCAATGATCGGTGCGATGATGTTCTTCAAGGGACTGTGGCGCCGTCCGGGTGTATGGAACGTGGAGGAGTTCGACCCGGATCCATTCATGGAGCAGCTGAACAAGCAGGGTCTGCCTTGGCACGAGATCTTCAACGGCGACCTGGAACTGTAATACACCAAACGGTCTGCCGGACAAGACAGACGATATAGACAGGCGATATAAACGAAGAGTGTGTCGTAATGATATATAATAAGGTGGGACTACAAGCCTGCCTGTATCATTGCGACACACTCTTTGTCATTAACCCCAAACGGTCATTAGGGTTTAATTGAAAGTAGACAAGTTGACGGGATACGAGTAAACAAGGAGGGCGCCTTATAAAATGCAAAAGGCGGCAAGCTGTTGCAGGATATTACATAGACGTCCTGATGACTGCATTTGGAAGAAAAATGGGCACGCTGCTTGCCCAACCGGGGTAAGCTGCTTACTCAACATGGGCACGGTGCTTGCCCCTGATGGGCAGAAAAGATGCCTTACGACTGTCCCAAAAGTTCATGATGTAATATCCATATTCCTCCCATCTGAATCCCAGTCATCAGACAATTCGTTACAGGATAAAAAATGACAGACAATTCTAATTTACCACACCTGTTTCTATCTCGTTTTCCAAATACGAGAATACATATACAGTCCCTTCATAAAACAAGCCACAAGCAGGATTACACAATTGTTTATAGGTTTCTGAAGAATACAGTTCGTCAAGTGCCTTCTTCATATCCCATCCATACCTGCGCATAAGCATCTCAACCAATTCTTCAGAGAGACATTCTATCTGAAATTGAGTATCAGTCACCTGATTTCTCAATAATTCTTTGTACATTTGTCACAATAATAGATATATTCATAGTCCATCTTAAAATAATAACCTATGCTATCTATACTCAAAAGATATTTTGGATATAATTCCTTTCGCCCTCTACAAGAGAACATTATACGCCATATACTTAGCAACAAAGACTGTCTGGTATTGATGCCTACAGGCGGAGGAAAGAGTATCTGCTATCAGATACCTGCATTGATGATGCCTGGCACGGCTATAGTTATTTCACCCCTTATTTCTTTGATGAAAGATCAGGTTGAGAGTCTGCGTGCTAACGGCATTGCTGCAGCAGCTCTAAATAGTAATGCCTCAGAAGCAGAGAATCATGATATAGCAGAACGTGCATACAGAGGTGAATATAAATTATTATATGTGTCGCCTGAAAAATTATTATCAGAGATTCAATATGGTATCTTCAGTAATTCATGTGGAACAGAACCAGGTAGTTCTCTCAAAGTCAGTATGTTTGCTATAGATGAGGCTCATTGTATTTCTCAATGGGGGCATGACTTTAGACCAGAATATACTCAGCTTGGCAGGTTAAAGGATTTGTTTCCTAATGTACCTGTAGCTGCATTTACTGCAACTGCTGATAAAATAACTAAAGAGGACATAATACAGCAACTCCGTTTAGATAAAGATGAAACAGGAGAAGTGAAGATCTTTATATCATCTTTCGATCGTCCAAACTTGTCGTTAGATGTTCGTCGTGGATATTCTGCAAAAGATAAGTTGCGCTTTCTGCTTTCGTTGATAGCTCGTCATCATAACGAGAGTGGTATAATATATTGCATGAGTAGGAAAACTACAGAAATGGTGGCTGAGAAACTTCAAGAAAAAGGTATTCGTGCCAAGGCTTATCATGCAGGACTTTCTGCTAATGAGCGAGACGATGTGCAAGAAGCATTTATTAACGACGAAATAAATGTGGTATGCGCAACAGTTGCTTTTGGTATGGGTATTGATAAGAGTAATGTGCGCTTTGTTGTTCATTACAATCTGCCGAAAAGTATAGAGAGCTATTATCAAGAAATAGGACGTGGAGGACGTGATGGACTTCCTTGCGAGACTATTATGTTTTATCAAGTAGGTGACCTTATAACGCTTAGAAAGTTTGCTGAAGATAGTGGTCAACAGAATATCAATAATGAAAAGTTGGATCGTATGCAGGAGTATGCGGAGAGTCAAGTGTGCCGTCGCAGAATTCTGCTCAATTATTTCGGCGAAACAATGGATCATGATTGCGACAACTGTGATGTTTGCAAAAATCCTCCTCGTAGATTTGACGGAACAATACTTGTACAAAAGGCTCTTTCTGCAATCATGCGTACCAAACAACAAGTAGGATTTAAACTACTAATAGACATTCTCCGTGGTGCATCTAATCAAGAGGTTTATCAGAAAGGTTACCACTTGATTAAGACTTACGGATGTGGTCGCGACGTTATATTTAAAGATTGGCAAGATTATCTCCTACAAATGCTTCACTTGGGTTATATAGAAATAGATTACAAAGATAATTCTCATATCAAAATTACATCCCAAGGTGAGGATGTTTTGTATAAACGCAAACAGGCTCTGTTGGCAATTATTAACCGTGAAGATTTTACAGTCAAAGGTAGAAAACAAAAAAAAGAACGTCAACAATTACATTTTGAAGAACAGCAAACAGGAATGACAGAAGATAAAAACCTTTTTGAGAATCTACGTCAGTTACGCTTGAAAATTGCAACCGAAAGGGGTGTTCCTCCTTATGTTATCTTTAGCGATAAAACTTTGCACCAGCTTGCTATCGTACAACCAATAACATATATTGCATTTGGTTCTATATCTGGTGTAGGTACTCATAAGCTCGAAAGTCTTGGAACTATATTTGTAAAGGCTATTAGAGAATATAAAGGGCTATCCACGAATGAATCTGAAGAATGGAATGATACAAATATAAAAAAAGACATTGAAATTAAAGAGCCAGTCACTACTCCTAAAGCAAAAAGGTCAGTAAGAGACTTTGTTACATTCAATGGAACAGAATATCATATAGGAAGTGAATTAATGGGATGTATCAAATGGCGAACAACTATAGAAAATGTAGGCAAGGATGTATATTATACTCTATGGCAGGAAAACCGTTACCCTATGACTCGATATATAAGTGAAGATGTACAATGTCGTGATATGGTTGTAAAGCGTTTTGTTGAAATAATATCGGCAGTATATAATGTGGAGGTTTCTCCGGATTATCAAACCGTAATCATTCCAGTTAGAACGGAATATGACGAGAACGGGAAACCTGTACATTCTTTAGATGGTGTATCTTTCGAAGAGGCTCTTGACAAATTTAGACAGTTTGTTGAACAGAATGGTCATCTCCCATTTGCATCTTCCGGTGAATATGAATGTTCTCTTCGTAGATGGCAACAAGAAATAAATCTTGATATAAGACCTTTGACCCATACTCAATATAAAGCATATGAAGAACTAATGTCATCATATGCCAATCTGTCAAAGACGCGTGTGTTATGGGAAAAGAAGAAAGAACAAGAAAATATGTCGTATATAGAGCAACAAAGGTTGAAGCATTCAAAGGCTTATGTTCAATGGACAGAAGATGAAGATAAAAAGTTAATAGAACTTCATGCTATGGGAAAAACAATAGAAGAATTGTGCAAAATATTTGAACGAAATGAAGGCTCCATTAAATCTAGAATTAAAAAAATAAGTCAATAAGTGCCGTAGAAGAAGTTCTGCTTACTATAGAGGGTGTAAGCAGTACTTCTTTTACAATCTTAGAGGATGATATTTCACGGCTCACTTATGTTCTAAAACCCAAAATACAAACGATCCAATTCCCTACTATAATTCTCTAGTTTTCTAGGATAATAGTCACCAAGGAATTGGATTTCATCAAAGCATACACTATTAGAGTCTTTCTGATACTTCTCTATGATAGAAATGAATCTTTTATCATTCTCTATATCGTGATGCAATTTGGACATATCTTCACTAATTGTCCATGAACAACAATTCAAAGCTCCACCCCATTTCTCGATGAATTCTTTCATCTGAACTTGAAAAATCCTTCCTCTATAATCAGGATATAAAGCAATAAACTGACCCATTGCTTCATTATCAAGTTTTGTATTGCCAATTCCTGGAACAATAATAACATCACGTGTCTGAAGAGCGTTGATATATGCCCAACTTAATTCGTTATATTCAGAAAGTTTCAACTCTATAACATAAAAATATTCCATCAAGATATTACGCATTTGAGTAGCAATACCATCATCATATACAGAAAGATTAGTTAACACTACAGGTTTCCCATCTTTTTGTGCGCCGACAAATCTTAAGATACCATCCGTATGCCCACAAACATCCTTTTTATCCCATGGTAACCATACTATAGTTATTTCACCAATAGTTGAATTATATTCTTTAAGTTTGAAAGAATCCAGAATTTTAGATTCTATCTCCTTTTTAGATAATCCTTTGTTTTCTATCATCACCTTGTCTGTCATTACAATAAAGGCTTTAGTGGTGTAAGTATTAGGTTGTTCTATTTCGCCAACAACAATATTTCCACCATCAATAACCAAAGAAGAATGATTGATGGTAAAATTCTTATCTTCAATCTTATTCATCACTTTATCTACATCAGTAATGTATTTTTCCTTACCTTTTAGATAGTCGGGATTGTAGACAAATTGAGAGAAATAATTACATGCAAATTGTATTGGCATATAATCACGACACCAATAATCCTTAGTTAAAGGAAGCATTTCATGCGCTACGTTATTAGCATCCAGAATTTCACAAACATCCTTATAGATATTGGGATAATCTGTACGTAGCAACTGTGAAAAAAACACTTTGTCTTTATATTGTTCTGTTATCATAGCTTTTCAACTCGTTTAAATCCCCACAACCTGTTGTCGTTTATTTTGATTCGCTGCATAGGTTCTGCATAGCCCAGCGTTTCATCAGACTCATCTATCCACTCTATACTAAACTTTCCATTGCTTAGCATATTTGCTCCACCAAAGAGATCATACCAAAAGTCATGAGGAGCCCAGTTCTTTCTTTTTTCATTATTCTCCCATTCTTTTTCGCCAGGCACAATGGCTTTATAGCCTCTAATCAAGAAAGACGCATGATATTTCTTTTGTGGATCATCAAACAAAACATCCACGCCAGACGGATTCGGACATACAGCACCTAAGGCGTAGCCAAATTCATCTTTCCCTTTCAGATATTTTTTTTCATCTTTAATATTGCCATCATCCTCGTGGTAATAGAATTCGATGCAGGTCAACTTTAATTTATATGCATCCTTACAGCCTCCATTAATAAGGAAATAGCCAGAGAAGAATGCTGCTTCAGCAATTTTCTTAAACTCTTCAAACAGGTTTGCTTCGCAACCATCAGCGCCTTTGAATGCCTTCAAGGCTTGAAATAATCTTGATTCCATACTTATTTAATTATTTTTATTTGTAAACTTCTATTGTTTTCTCCAACCATTTATATATCTTCTCCTGAAGACTTTCGGGTTCTAACACTTTTATCATATTGCCGAAACTCATCAACTTCATATAGAAGTCGTAGGTTGGACGTAGGGTTAATTCAAAATCGGCATAATCATCACATGCATAGATTTCCTTTTGCGAATGATGCAACGGCAATGTGCGCATATAGTGCTGATGGTATTTGTCCGCTCTTAAAACAATTCTTTGAAGCGGAGCAGATTCATCTAATACAACACCAAAGTATTCTGCAAAATAATCTTTTGCACAGAAGTCTTTTGGCAATACAAAATGAGCGTCTGTTAACCTGACATTTTCCATTCTGTCAAGAGAATACAACCGCAAGTAGTTATAGTCTACGTTTCTTGCTAACATATACCAACGCTGTGCGGACATTTTCACACAGTATGGTTCAACAAGAAATGTCTTCGCCTCTTTCATAGTAAAAGATTGAAATGTCATCTGTAGAACAGTATTTGACTTCATCGCTTCAAGTATTGTTGCAAGAAAGTCTTGGCTTGAAGGAATCTCTTCTGTCAGTATTCTATCATGGATAGATATACTGCTCGATAATGTTTCAGCCGTGCCGTAGGTATCAAGAAGCCATGTGCGCAACTCTCCTTCGCTTAACACTTCCGGATTGGCTATATAATAATGGTATTTGCCATGCTGTTCACAATCAATCACAATGCCGAACATATCAAGAATACCGCCTTTCCAACGATCAAAGGTCTGCCGTGGCAAGTTCTCGCCACGGCTAAGGTCTATATTCTCACGCCACTTTTCATTGAGATCTTTCAATGTAATGCGACCAGAACGATGAATGGTCTTGATAACCCAAATATATTTCTGAATGAGTGACATAGGCTTAATCCTCCCAAATATTCTCCCAACAGTCCTCGCATGAAACGCCTTTCAACGGATTCGCAAAAGCTTTATGTCTATTAGTTTCATGTTCATCTTCTCCCATAAGCCATTTGACATCTATTCCTGCAGGACTTTTTTCAGATATTTCTTTTTCTCTATACCAATCATACTTGTACCAAACATGTGCAGAATGAAGTAGCTCAATAAACTGGCTACGTGAAAGGATAAAGTACCTAAACTTCCATTTTTTATCTATCATATCAACATAGACAAATACGTATGGTCCCATTACTTTTTCCTCAAGCAAATTGCGCTTAAGACTATCTTCTATTGTAAAACCTGTTGGAATATTTTTTTGAACACTTGTCTTTACTTGAATAAGAGCAGACGCAGGTTTCCATGGATAGTTAGTCGTTTCTTTAATTTCGCTATTAAGACAGACAATGTCAATCGATTTGTAATTTTTTATTGTACAATTTGCATTGAAGGCATCCCATCCATGTTGCATAAGCATTGACACAACCATATTTTCTCCCACTGCTCCAAGACGTGCTTTTTCTGGTTGTGTCGATTTTTTACTTTGTATATTATTCGTACTCATTTTGATTATATTATATAGTTTCTATTTCCAATCGTATTCTTCAACCCCAAGTATCTCCTGTCCCAAGTATTTCCATACTTCCTTATCAAAGTTGGGTGTGTATCTTGCCATAGTACGCAAGACGGATTCATCCTCTTTATCGCGGTAAGTATTGTTGTAGGTCAAAGCTTTATCCCATATAGGAATCGGTTCTTCGCATGGGTCGAGTTGATAGAACACAGTTCCGATACGCTCTAAATGATAACCTCCTTCTTTACACATATCCAGCGTCAAAGAGTGATTGTCCAAAGGAAAGCCATAGAAGCCATCGCCAATCCGACCGCATAGTGAAGCAAGACATAAAGCTCCCATTTCGTATCCATCCCGTTCTTTTACCAACACAATATCGCCAGTAAACATCCTACTGCCATTGCTGTCATCATAACCAGTGTCTACTCCTGCAAAGATTGAGCGTAATGTGTATCCACGTCCTTCACAAGGATGCCCGAAGTAGTCTTCTACAATGTCAGGATTATGGTCTTCTTCAAATTCTTCACTCTGTTGCCAAACATACAGACCGCCATCTTCCCAAAAGAAGAAGTCACCAAAGTATGCGTACCCGAATCTGTTCTTGTCTATTACATAGCGAATGCGTGGACAAGGAAAATCCTTGTAACTTCCTAAACCTATTTCATCCTTATGCTTGATACAGAGAAAAGACAAAATATCCTCGTTAAGCACTCTCGGCACAAATCCATAATAAAATTTCTTTGTTTCTTCCATAATAGTATTATCATTGATTCAAGTGCAAAGGTACACATATGGTGTCTCAATATTCGTTACAGGATAAAAAAATGACAGACAATTTTAATTTACCACACCTGTTTCCATCTCGTTTTCCTAATACGAGAATACATATACAGCCCCTTCATAAAACAAGCCACAAGCAGGATTACACAATCGTTTATAGGTTTCTGAAGAATACAGTTCGTCAAGTGCCTTCTTCATATCCCATCCATACCTGCGCATAAGCATCTCAACCAATTCGGTAGAGAGACATTCTATCTGAAATTGAATATCTTCACTCATAATTAAATTTTCTTTAAGTAACTTATTGCTTTTTCTGTACCAAAGAAATATTGAATTGCAGGTTTCAACATCCCTACCGTCCTCCATTCTTTTGGCATAACAACATAATATCCTCCACAGCATCCTCTATAGAAAGTGTATGCTCTGCAGCATAACAACCAATAAGAAAATCTATACCTCTAAACCTACGCAGGTAAGCGTACGACTGTGCCAATGTCAAACTAAAACGATTTGGCAAAAGCACCGACACAGCAGTTCACATATTCTATCATATTGTGTGTCAAATCCATAACTTTCAAACGTTTTAGTTATTATCCAAATAAGTTTCTCACCGCAAATCTACAACAATAGATTCAAACAGCAAAATCTTTTCAGAAAATAATAACCCAAGTTCCAGATTTAGATCTCAAGCAGTCATAGCGTCGACTCTGAATGCCACAAGTATTTTATTCCCCAAAACACAGAATTGCCACCGGGAAAGAGGATAAACCGAGCAAATAAGACATTTTGAACATTTTTACACCATACAAAAAGACCATCATAAGAAAGAATGGAGTAACTTTGCAACATATTTGTATCATATAATAAATCAACGACATGATAAAAGGTATTAGAATAGCATTGTGCGGACTGCTTCTGGCCGCCACATCGTCTGAGGTCCTAGCACAAAAGTTTGAACTGCTGGAATATGGAAAGATGGACAACTGGGTGGTGAGAAACATCAAGGAGTCTGCCGTCATCGGCGGAAAGAAAAAGACGATATATGCCATCGGCCCCAACATGACCATCAACAACAATAACCCATACAAGAACCTCGGCGGTTCGCCTTGGGGAACATCCAACGTGATGGCAAAGGTGATGGGCATCACGAAGACAAACAACTCGGTATACCGCGATGTGCATCCCGGCCACGGCTACTGCGCCAAGATGATGACTCACATAGAGACCTGCAAGGCTCTCGGAATGATAAACATAAAGGTGCTGGCTGCCGGTTCGATATATCTCGGCGACATGAAGGAACCTATCACCGGAACAAAAGACGGTCCGAAGAACATGAACTGGGGTATCCGCTTCAACAAACGCCCCAAGGCTCTTAGATACGACTACAAGGTTTCTGTGCCGGGAACGAGAAACAGAATAAAGGAAACCGGATTCAGCAGCCCATCCACAGTGCCCGGACAGGACTACTGCATCACGGTGCTCTATCTGCAGAAGAGACACGAAGACAAGAAAGGCAACATCACGGCAAAGCGCGTGGGCACGCTGGTGGTGAAATACGGCAAGTCTACGGGATGGGTGAACGGAGCGACATACAATATCATGTATGGAGATATCAGACACAACCCTCACTACAACGCCGCCACCATGGGACTGCGCTCCTGCGACTACGCACGCAACAGCAAGGGAAAGAGCGTGATAGTGAGAGAAACGGGATGGGCCGATGCCGACGAGACACCGACACACCTCGTGCTGCAGTTCTCCTCGAGCCACGGTGGCGCATACATCGGAACACCGGGCAACACCTTCTGGGTGGACAATGTGGGACTGGTATACTAAACCATACGCACTATCAACAACTACAGAATGAAGACAATAACAAACATATACAAGTGGTGTGCACATCCGCACCACTTGTTTTTTATCACCATAGCAGCTCTCCTGCTGCCAAACATCGCCCTCTGCGTGACGGAGCAGCTCGGTGTGGCGGCTTCTCTCGCCAACGTATTGCTGCCTGCCGGCATATACTGGATGGCGATGACGCTCAGCCGCAAACCGGGGAAGCCCATCTGGGGCCTGTTCCTGTTTATATTCTTTGCGGCATTCCAGATAGTATTGCTATACCTCTTCGGCAAGGGGATAATCGCCGTGGACATGTTTCTGAATCTCGTGACCACCAATCCGGGCGAAGCGATGGAGCTGCTCGACAACCTCGTGCCTGGAGTGGCTTTCGTATTCATAGTATATCTGCCAATCCTCATCCTTGGCGTGGTGTCGATAAGAGGAAAGAAGACTACCACGAAGACATTCATCCACAACCAGAGGATAATCGGCGGCACACTGACTGCCGCCGGACTGCTGTCGCTCTCTGCCGCATATATCACCGACAATGACTACAGGGCGGAACTGGACCTCTACCCTGCCAACGTCATATACAACATCTATCTCGCCGGCGAACGCACATACCAGACCAACCACTATGCCGAAACGTCAAAGGGATTCTCCTTCAAGGCAAAAAAGGAGACGGCATACGACGGCAGGGAGATATACGTGATTGTGGTTGGCGAAACGGCACGTGCCTGCGAATTCTCCATCTACGGATACAACAGGCCTACCACTCCGCTGATGCAGCGGGAAAGGGGGCTGGTGGCGTTCAGCAACGTGATGTCGCAGTCGAACACCACCCACAAAAGCGTGCCTATGCTCCTCTCGGCGGCTTCTGCCACCGACTACGACCGCATATACAGAGAGAAGGGAATAATAGAAGCATTCAAGGAGGCCGGCTTCCACACCACCTTCATCTCAAACCAACTCCCGAACCACTCGTTCATCGACTTCTTCGGAGAGGAGGCCGACGACTGGACTTTCATAAAGGAACACAGCAAGGAAGGAGCCAACACTCCCGACGAGGAGATGCTGACTATATTAAATAAGGTATTGGCAAAGAACAGGAAACGGGAACTGATAGTGCTGCACTGCTACGGTTCGCACTTCAACTACCGCGAACGCTATCCTCGGAGCGAAGCCTTCTTCCGTCCCGACGACGCTTCTGAAGCCAAGGCGTCGAACAGGCAGCAACTCGTAAACGCATACGACAACAGCATCCGTCAGACCGACAGACTGCTACACGACATTATCGCGGCACTGCGCAAGACAGGGGCTGTAGCTGCCATGCTATACACCTCCGACCACGGCGAGAACATCTTCGACGACGACCGCAAACTGTTCCTTCACGCCTCACCCACTCCATCATACTACGAGCTGCACGTGCCGCTCATAGCATGGGTGTCGGAGAGCTACGACAGGTTATACCCGGGCATTCACGCCACGCTCGTCGCCAACCGCCACAAGCCGGTGGCAAGCAGTGCGTCGTTCTTCCACTCCATGCTCGGACTGGCAGGAATCAGCACACCATACCGTGCCGACTCCCTGAATATAAGTTCCGGCAAACTGCATTCGGCCCCCCGCCGCTATCTCAACGACCACAACAAGGCAATGCCGCTCAACAAGACAGGACTGAGCGAGAAGGACCTGGAAATGATCGGGAATGTCGGGAAAAAGCATTGACCGCAATCGGGAAAGAGCATTAGCCACACACTCCCCTAAGGGCAAGAAATAAAGGCCCCGTCAATAAAAAAACGAACAAGCCCTAATATCCTATTTTAGATAAAAAAAGCCAAAGCCGGAGCCACAAAGAGGGTATAAATGGATAAAAAGCCTAAAGATTTGTCATTTTGTCAAATATTTAGGTTTTTTATTTTGTACGAACAAAGTAAATGCGTATATTTGCCGCCCGAAAAGGCTATTTCTAATATCATTTTAATACTTTTACTATGAACAGCGAAGAACTAATACTCAATGCCAACGAAGTAGTGGAATTTCTACAGAAACCGGCAAGTGAATTCACAAAAGCAGACATCATCAGCTTCATCCGCAACAACGAAATCCGGATGGTCAACTTCATGTATCCAGGAGGCGACGGCAAGCTTAAGACTCTGAATTTCGTAATCAACAGTCTGAGCTACCTCGACACTATCCTCACTTGTGGTGAGCGCGTTGACGGCTCAAGCTTGTTCCCATTCATCAGCGCAAGCAGCAGCGACCTCTATGTAGTGCCTCGCTACCGCACAGCTTTCGTTGACCCATTCGCAGAAGTTCCTACTCTCTGCATGCTCGCTTCCTTCTTCGACAAGGACGGACAGCCACTCGAGAGCGCACCTGAGCACACTCTGGCAAAGGCTGCAAAGGCTTTCCGCGAGGTTACAGGCATGGAGTTCCAGTCTATGGGCGAGTTGGAATACTACGTTATCACTCCAGACGACGGCACATTCCCTGCTGTTGACCAGAAGGGCTACCACGAGTCTGCTCCATACGCTAAGACAACAGATTTCCGCACAAAATGTATGTACTACATTTCAAAAACCGGCGGACAGATCAAATATGGTCACTCTGAGGTAGGTAACTTCAGAATGGACGGCAACGTTTATGAGCAGGGCGAGATCGAGTTCCTGCCTATCGACTGTCAGGAGAGCGCTGACCAGCTCATGATCGCAAAGTGGGTGATCAGAAACGTAGCAGACCGTATGGGTCTCAACGTGACATTCGCTCCTAAGATCACAACAGGAAAGGCTGGTTCTGGTCTCCATATCCACATGAGAATCATGAAGGACGGCAAGAACATGATGATCCACGACGGCAAGCTCAGCGACGAGGCTCGCACAATGATCGCCGGTATGATGGACCTCGCTCCTGCCATCACCGCATTCGGAAACAAGAACCCTACTTCTTACTTCCGTCTCGTTCCTCATCAGGAGGCTCCTACAAACGTATGCTGGGGCGACTGCAACAGATCAGTGCTCGTACGTGTACCACTGGGATGGACTTCAAAATGCGACATGTGCCACGGTGCTAACCCACTCGACACAGCAGCTGGCTACGACACATCACTGAAGCAGACTGTAGAGATGCGCTCACCAGACGGTTCTGCTGACATCTATCAGCTCATCGCTGGTCTCTGCGTGGCTTGCCGTCACGGATTCGAGATGAAGGACGCTCTCGAAATCGCTGAGAAGACATACGTTAACTACAACATCCACGATGCTGAGAACGCTGAGCGCGTTGCTGCTCTCGCACAGTTGCCAGACAGCTGCGAGGCTTCTGCTGACTGCCTCGAGAAGTTCCGCAAGGTATTCGAGGAGCACGGAGTATTCTCTGCAATGATGATCGACGGTATCCAGAAGCAGCTGAGAGCTTTCGGCGACAAGACTCTGCGTGAGGACATCCAGAACAACGAGGCTGAAATCCTGAAGCTCGTTGAGGGATACTTCCACTGCGGATAATATCCAGAAAAGAAACAATACGAAAGGCTATCTTTGGAAAACGAGTAGCCCTGAGTCTACAACTTATCTCGGACATGCCCTGCAACACAGGGGCATGTCCGAGTTTTTTTGCATAACACACAACAAAAACCGACACCGCTGCAAATCATTACTACCCCACCCAACAACACTACGCATATATCACCGTTATGTTTTTTTTAATTAAAAAAATGTTGCGCATACCAATTTAATGCTTAACTTTGCAAAGTCGATATTACAAACGAACAAATCAAACTAATCAAAATTAATAACCAAAAAAATGACAAGCTTATCAATGCTAATCGTTGCGGTATTCGTGATCGGCTATTTCTTCATAGCCATCGAGAGCGTGACGAAGGTAAACAAGGCAGCAATCGCATTGCTCATGTTCGTGGGTTGCTGGACAATCTTCATGTGTGATCCATCACAGTATCTCTCTGCCGCCATTGGCGACAAAATCCCGTCTGTAGTCAACGAAGCCATTGAACACCACCTTGGCAGCACTGCCACTACACTGTTCTTCCTCATGGGAGCAATGACAATCGTGGAACTTGTAGACCAGAACGGCGGTTTCAATTTCGTCAGAGACACACTGAAGACCAAAAGCAAGAAAGCCCTGCTGTGGCGTATCGCCTTCATGACCTTTATCCTCTCGGCAATACTCGACAACCTCACCACGTCCATCGTGATGATCATGATACTCAGAAAACTCGTCAGCGAACATAAAGACCGCATCATATATGCAGCCCTCGTGGTAATCGCAGCCAACTCCGGCGGTGCCTTCTCTCCTATCGGCGACGTGACCACCATCATGCTCTGGAACAAGGGAGTGATAACAGCCCTCGGAGTAATAAAGGAAATCATCGTGCCATCTATTGTATCGATGGTGATACCGGCTTACATACTGAGTTTCTCACTGAAAGGCGAACTGGCATTGCCTCAAGAGCAGGGCGGCGAACTGACATCAAGCGAATTTACCGCCATTCAGCGCAAGACAGTGTTCTTCCTCGGTGTGGGCGGACTCATCTTCGTGCCTATCTTCAAGTCTATCACCCATCTGCCTCCGTTCGTAGGCATACTGCTCGTTCTCGGACTGCTCTGGACCGTCACAGAGCTATTCTATAGCCATCTGCCCAAGAGTGCCAAGAAGAGCACCATGCAGAAGCGCGTAAGCAATATGCTCTCACGCATCGACATGTCGACGATTCTCTTCTTCCTCGGAATTCTGATGGCTGTGGCATGTCTTGAAACAATCGGTGTGCTGACACAGCTCGGCAACGGCCTCAACGTGGTGTTCGAAGGCAACCACTATCTCGTGACCGGTATCATCGGAGTGCTCTCGAGCATCGTAGACAATGTGCCTCTCGTAGCTGGCTGCATGGGTATGTATCCTGTAGACCCAAGCATCGGTGGCGACATGTCTGTAGACGGTATCTTCTGGCAGCTGCTTGCCTACTGTGCCGGCGTTGGCGGTTCAATGCTCATCATCGGTTCTGCTGCCGGTGTGGTTGTAATGGGTCTCGAGAAGATAACATTCGGCTGGTATATGAAGAAGGTGTCATGGATTGCCTTCGTAGGCTATCTCGCCGGTATGATAGAATACTGGGTGGAGAAAAGCATTATCGGTCTGTAAATCACTTCTTCTAAAAGCTCAAAATCCAAGCAAGCCATAATGGGCGATCGGAGATAAAGTTCTAATGAACGATTAGAATTACCAACAAAGGGCTGACACCTCTCTTGAATGAAGTGTCAGCCCTTTTCCATGTTTTCCAACAAGGGTTTCAGCAAGCTGCAAACTTATATACATAAAAGGCAAAATGGGCAACGCCAGCACCCAAATGGGGCAGCACCAGTACCCGATTTTCCATCCATAACTATCCTTTTCCGTTTTTTGTGGTTTCACCCTTGGCAAAACAATTACAGTCCATAGAGGCTGACAGCTCCCGCTTACAACAATGGCGAGAGAAGACGCACTACAGATTCCCACAGGCGCTGGGCGAACGGACGCTTCCTGCTTATCATACGCTCGGTGACGAAGTTGCACTCCTTGATGTCGTCCATGAAAATCTGCTTGAAACGCAAAGTGGTTTCACGGTCGTAGATGAAGGCGTTCGCCTCGAAATTGTTCTCAAAACTGCGGAAGTCCACGTTGGTAGAACCGCAGGTACACACTATATCATCGCATACGAGAAGCTTGGAATGAAGAAATCCCGGACGGTAGAGGTATACCTTTACGCCAGCCTGTATGGTCTCGAAGACATACGACCGGCTCGCCCACTCCACGAACTTTGCGTCGCCATGGCGGGGAATCATTATCCTCACGTCTACTCCAGCCAGAGCGGCGATACGCATTGCCGACATCACCGTCTCGGTGGGGAGGAAATACGGAGTCTCTATATACACATAGCGGCGCGCCTCAAGCAGTATGCGCACATAGCCCTGCATTATGTCTGGCCACTTCTCCACCGGACTGCTCGTCACTATCTGTATCACAATGTCGTTCTTCACGTTTCCCAACAGTTCGGGATAATAGCGGCGGTCGGTGATGAGAGTGCCAGAAACGAAATACCAGTCGATGAGAAACGCCCTCTGTATGGCATACACCGCTCCTCCTACAATCTTGAGATGGGTATCACGCCAGCTATGGCCGTCAGTGCCCGTGACATAACGTTTGGCAACGTTCATGCCGCCGATGAATCCCACTCTGCCGTCGATGACGCAGAGCTTGCGGTGGTTGCGGTAGTTCACCTTGCTTGTGAAGGCAGGGAAGCGCACGGGCATGAATGGCATCACCTTGATACCGGCATCACGCATACGCTTGAAGAAGGAGTCGTGAACGTTCCAGCATCCCACATCGTCGTAGATTACTCTCACTTCCACTCCTTCCCGCGCCTTGTCTATGAGCATGTCGGCGAGTAGTTGTCCGAGCGAGTCATGGTCGAAGATATATGTGTCGAGGTGTATGCTGCTCTTTGCCGCTCCTATCTCACGGAACAAGGAGCTGAAGAAGTCGTATCCCGTGGTGTAGATGTCCACGGCATTGTCTTTGAAAGGCATCGCCCAGTTCTGCGAGGCGAAGAGTTTCACCAGCGTCTCGCTACCATCCGGCACCTTGAGGTCAGTCTGCACGGCAAATTCCAGCATCGATCGTTTGGTGAGCAGGTCGAGACTGTGTTGGCTTATGAGTTTCTCCTTTCTCGTGTCCTGCCCGAAGAAGAAATAGAGCACAATGCCCACCACTGGCATGAAGGCAAGCACCATTACCCATGCCATGGTCTTCACGGGCAGTCTGTTGTCCATGAGCACATTGATGATTGTCGCAACGACGACAATGACGTAGACACTTATAAAAATCCAATACAGATACTCCATAAGCATTGATGTATACCGCCGGTATGAGCATCTCTTTCTTTATCAGATGCATCATGCGGCGCATTGAGCACAATGACGTGCCACCTTATATTATTATCTCGCTGCCAAGTTCCTTGGCTATGGCATTGCGGAGCTTCTGGGTCTCCTGATACTCCTTTATGAGCGAGATGAGTTTTTCCTGGTTCCCAGTGTTGAGCGATATCTCCTTCTTGAGATGCGCAAGTTTCTCTGACACCACGTCCATTCTGAAATCGAGCACGAGATGGACTATCTGGCCTCTTAGCACATCATCGCCGGTGCGCAGCTTGGCTCCTTTGCGCAGCTGGAACCTGTCGAACGACATCTCTGTGGCGAGTTTGCTAATCTCCATATCGGGATGCTTCATCAGATAGTCTTCTGCCTTGAAGCCGGGATCAGCACTATGGTCCACCACTTCCTGCAACACCTTGTTATATAGCGGCACAGAGAATGAGAGGTTGTCGGTGCCGAGGTCGTAACTGACATACTGCGCCACGTTGAGCGCCATGGTCTGTCCGTCGGCAGTCTCCACATTGTCGTAGATTATCTGCTCTCCGTGTCTCACCACAGCCTGCATGAGCATATACTCCACCTTCTTGGCCTGCTGCATTGGCGGTTCCGGTCCCACCTGAGTCTGCTGCTCCGGCTGGTCTGCTGCGGGAGTGCTTTGCTGCTCTCGCTGCTGCTCCTTCAGTTCCGCCTCCTTGCCGCTGCGGATAAACTTGTTCATCGTGGTGATGAGCGTAGCTTCGTTTATGCCGATGCGGTGGGCTGCGTCCTGCAGATATGTGGCTCTCACTATCTGGTCTTGTATCACCGATATGCTCTTCACTATACTGCTTATCGCCTCTGAGCGCTTCATCGGGTCGGTGACGCCCTTCAAGAGATAGGCTATCTTGAATTCTATCACGTCCTGCTGATGGTCGGCCACATATTTGCGGAAATCTTCCGCCGTATGCTTGCGTGCGAAACTGTCGGGGTCGTCGCCTCCCGGCAGCAGCAGCACCTTCACTTTCATCGCTTCAGCGAGGAGCATGTCGATGCCTCGCATGGCGGCATGGATTCCTGCGGCGTCACCGTCGTAGAGCAACACGATATTGTCGGTGAAGCGGTGAAGGAGCCGTATCTGATACACGCTGAGTGCCGTACCAGAGTTTGCCACCACATTCTCTATACCACACTGGTGCATGGAAATCACGTCAGTGTATCCCTCCACCATATACACGCAGTTCTCTTTGGCTATTGCCTTCTTTGCCTGGAAGATGCCATACAGTTCGCGTTCCTTGTGGTATATCTCCGAGTCTGAGGAGTTGATGTATTTCTGCTGCACTCCCTTTGTGCGGGAATCGAGAAGTCGTCCGCCGAAGGCCCTCACGTTGCCGTTGACTCCAATCCACGGAAACATCACCCTGCCCGAATATTTGTCTACGAGTTCTCCGTTGTCACGCTTGAAGCATAGTCCGGTGGCTATGAGATATTTCTCGTTGAATCCCTTGCGCAGGGCTTCCTGTGCGAGGGCATTACGCGACGGAAGGGCGAAACCGAGATGGAATTTCTCTATTATGTCGTCGCGGAAACCGCGGCTGCGGAAATACTGCATGCCTACCGCCCTGCCATCTACATCGTTGAGGAGGATGTTGTTGAAATATTCCATCGCCCATTTGTTGACGATGAACATACTCTCACGGTCGTTCTGCTCCCGCTTCTCCTCTTCGCTCATCTCGCGCTCACGCACTTCGATGTTGTATTTGTTGGCGAGCCATTTCAGTGCCTCCACATACGTCATCTGCTCATGTTCCATGAGGAAACTGACGGGATTTGCCGACTTTCCGCATGAGAAGCAGTGGCAGATTCCGCGTGCCGGCGAGACATAGAACGACGGTGTCTTCTCGTCGTGGAACGGGCATAATCCTTTGTAGTTGGCACCCACTTTCTTGAGCGTCACAAACTCAGAGACGACATCCACGATGTTTGCCGCATCCTTGATTCTTTCTATCGTAGCGTGGTCAATCATCTGCCTCCTTGTCTGCCTCCCTGAATATAGAGAAGTTCACACTTCCGTATTCTCTATGCTCCACGAAATTCGGATGCTGGCTGAAGTCGTTCTTCTTTCCATGTTCAAACACGAACACGCCTCCCGGCTTGAGCATTCCTGCCTTGAACACGAGCTCTGGCAGTGTTGGCAATTCCGGCAGGGCGTATGGCGGGTCGGCGAAGATGAAGTCGAACTGCTGCTTGCATCCCTTGATGAAGCGGAACACATCGCCACGTATCGTCACGCAGTTGCCGGCTCCGAGCTTTGCCACACATTGTTTGATGAAGGCATGGTGGTCGCGGTCGGCTTCCACGCTGATTACCTGCTGACAACCTCTCGACACGAGTTCGAGCGATATGCTTCCCGTGCCGGAGAAGAGGTCGAGAGCTGTGGTGCCTTCGAAATCTATATATCCGTTGAGAACGTTGAAAATGTTCTCCTTTGCGAAATCTGTCGTGGGACGGGCTTTGAAGGTGCGAGGCACATCAAATCTCCTTCCCTTGTATAATCCTGTTATTATGCGCATTATATTATTGTTATTGATGAGTGGACTTGCCGCCAAGTCCTGCCCATGTTCATTTCAGCAGTGCCGTCACCATATCGAAAGGCACACCTTCCTGCAAGGTCAGCGGATGGCGGTTGAAATCCGACGACGCCTTGATTTTGTATATGTTGGCTACAAAGCGATGGAGTTCTTCTATCAGAGCGTCGCGCTCCTTGAATTCGCCACACAAATAGATGTCGTCCTTCTTCTCGTTCATCGCCAGCTGATTCCATACCGAAAGGATGAAATATGCGGCATCGTTGGCATGCGCCACTTCGAACGTGTTGGAGAAGCGGAACCTGTTTTTGCGGAAGCTGCAAAGCTCCATCTTCCCGTCGTGGAAATAGCAATACAGTTTCTCGTTGTTGCCAGCCATGCTTCGTCGCTGCAGATATTGCCATGTTGACCCACATACCGGATGCACCTTTATGTCGGAGAAATTGTCGGTGAGCACGAGTCTCAGGTCCTTGTTCAGCGAATACAGTGCCACGGCGTTCACCTGCGGCAGTATGGTGGCGAGCACGGCATTATTCTCCTGTCCCATCACGGTGTAGTTATAGAGCAGCTCCTTGCTGTGCTCGTCGTATTCGTCGATAGGCACCATCACCACCGGCGAGTCGAGAAGCACCTGCACTTTCCTCCATTTCGCCAGTCGGAGCGTATCGTCGCGCAACGCCTCTCTGAGGTTTGCCGCCATGGAGATTCCACCATTTATGGCGTATGGCACGAACGAGAATCCTGCACCATCGCCATTTCTGTATGCGAAGGCGAGTGATCCATGTCCCACTCTTATCATTAGTCGATGTTCCTGCTGTGATATGTTATTCCCAGTTTCCTGCATTGTCATTAGGTGTTGTGATGTCTCCAAATTTCATTCCCGGATATTCTCCCCTTCCGTTTGCCCCTTCGGTGAGCTCGCGGATGCTGTTCTCGTCGAGTCCTTGCAGATAGGCATCGTATGGCGCGCCGCATTCCATCACTGGCACTGCGGCTCCCGACTTGCCTGTATGCACCGAGGCTGAGAGCTCAAACTCCTGTCCTCTTGAATACGGCACGTAGCGCAGCGAATCGGCAAGCAGTCCGCTCCCGATGAGCTGTCTGAAAGACCCGGCGTATATTCCGAAGCGCTGTCTGTAGCTTTTTTCCGCCTTGCGGATTTCCGTCAGCCGTTGTATGACTTCCGCCTCTCGCTGCTTACGCTGGTCGGCGAAGTGCATAGGACGCCTAACGCTCGCCCAACAGAGAGCGAGGAGCACCACCACGATGGCGGCAAGTATATGGTTGAGTTTTATTTTCATTCTTCTTGCCTTGCTATAAAGAAATCTTTAGCGTAACTTTGCACTCGTCGATAGAATATCGTAATATGCAAAATTACGGTAAATAATTTGTAATATCAAGAGTTTAGCTAAAAATAACCATGATTGAGGATGAATTAAGCAGGGCCATCACAGAAACCTTCGGCTTCTGCCCCACTGACGAACAGCAGGAAGCGATACGTACGTTCTGCAGGTTCATGACTTGTCGCGACGACCGTCCGGCGATGGTGATGTGTGGTTCGGCAGGTACCGGAAAGACGTCGCTCTCGGCGGCTATGGTCAAGACTTTGGCTCGCTTGCACCAGAGGGTGGTGCTGCTTGCTCCCACGGGAAGGGCTGCCAAAGTGCTATCCATGAATGCGGGAATGCCGGCATTCACCATCCACCGCAGGATATACCGGCAGAAGACTTTCACCGGCGACATGACGGGATTCAGCCTCAACATAAACAAGCAGCGTGACACGCTGTTTGTCGTTGACGAGGCTTCTATGGTGTCTAACGACGGATTCGCTTCCGGTGGCGGTGCGCCAGGATTCGGCAGCGGCTGTCTGCTCGACGACCTCATGGAGTTCGTGTTCTCCGGCGACAACTGCCGGCTGATGCTTGTCGGCGACAGGGCGCAGCTGCCTCCTGTCGGCGAAGAGGAGTCGCCGGCTCTCATGGCTGACAGTCTCGCCGCCAACTATTTCCTGACGATGCACAGTGTGGAACTGAACGAGGTGTTGCGACAGGCTCACGACTCCGGCATCTTATACAACGCCAACGTGATACGCCAGATGATAACCCACGACGAGGCTACACAGTTGCCCAAAATAAGGTTCAAGGCTTTTGCCGACATCCAGATGGTGCCTGGCGACGAACTGATAGAACAGCTTGCCGGCAGCTACTCTGAGGTGGGACTCGACGAGACAATGGTGGTGACTCGTAGCAACAAGAGGGCTAACGTATACAACAACGGCATCCGGGGCATGGTGCTCGGCAGGGAGGACGAACTGACACCTGGCGACATGCTGATGATTGTGAGAAACAACTATTTCTGGGTGGAACAGGAGGAGAAAAAGGCTCGTGAGGCTGCCAAATCATCGGAACCAGCTCCCACGCCGCCTATTGCCGACATGGAGAAGACGCCTTTCTCATTCATCGCCAACGGCGACAGGGCGAAGGTGCGCCGCGTACGCAACATCAGAGAATTGTATGGTTTCCGCTTCGCCGACCTCGCCCTTGAATTCCCCGACTACGACAACTACGAGCTGCAGGCCACCGTCATCATTGACTCGCTGCAGTCTGAATCGCCATCGCTGACCCGCGAACAGAGCGAGCAGCTCTTCAATGGCGTCCTTGCAGACTATGCCGACCTTAGGCTGAAGAGCGAACGCATGGGACACGTGAGGTCTGACAAATACTACAACGCATTGCAGGTGAAATTCGCCTATGCCGTGACCTGCCACAAGGCTCAGGGCGGACAATGGGCACACGTGTATGTGGACCAAGGATACATGACCGACGACATGCTCACGCCCGACTATATCCACTGGCTATACACAGCCTTCACACGAGCAACGGAAAAACTGTATCTCGTGAACTGGCCTAAGACGCAGACAGAAGAGTGAACATGGCAACAGCTTTTGCAAAATGGTGATACCCCCAATACAAAGGGGATATGCAAGACGTGATACAGTCTGCATATCCCCTTAATATGTTGTATATATAAATTCTGATCCGCTTACTCTGCGGCACGGAAGTTCACCAAATCCTCGGCTATGAAGCTCTTGACATAGCAGCTGTGGCCGATTACCTCCTCCTCAGCATAGCGCACATAAACCTGTGCACTCTTGGCGAAGAGTTCCGGTGAGGCAGTAGCGTCACCGATGATGAGCAGCGACATGAGGATATCGGCAGTCATATCGTAGAGGCGACGGGCGAGGAAGTCGAGCACCTCCTGGTTTTCAGCCTGCTTCACGTATTCGAGCGACTGCTCGTAGAGCTCTATCATCTTTGCCACACGCACATGCAGCGGCTTCATATCCTCAGACACCTCTCTCTCGAGCATCTCCTTCATGATGTTGAGATAGGTGCTGTTAGTGATGTAACGCAATGCAGCTACAACCTGCAGCTGTGTAGTACCCTCGTAGATAGAGAAGATACGTGCGTCGCGGTACAGGCGCTGACACTTGTATTCCATGATGAATCCCGAACCGCCATGCACCTGGATGCAGTCGTATGCATTCTGGTTGGCATACTCAGAGTTCATACCCTTTGCCACTGGAGTGAAGGCATCAGCAAGACGGGCATACTTCTTCTGCTCCTGACGCTCCTCCGGAGTGAGTTTGCGCTCACGGGAGATATCTTCGAGAGCCTTGTAGATGTCAACGTAGCGTGCTGTCTGATACAGGATGCTGCGACCGGCGTCGAGCTTTGCCTTGATACGGGCAATCATATCGTATACGGCAGGGAACTTCACGATAGCCTCGCCAAACTGCTTGCGGTCCTTGGCATAGGCAAGAGCCTCGTCGTAGGCTGCCTGGCTCACGCCGACAGACTGTGCGGCGATACCCAGACGGGCACCGTTCATGAGCGCCATCACATATTTGATGAGTCCCATACGGGTGCTTCCGCAGAGTTCTGCCTTGGCATTCTTGTATACCAGCTCACAGGTAGGTGAACCGTGGATACCGAGCTTGTTCTCGATGTGGCGCACGGTAACGCCACCCTGGTTCTTGTCGTAGATAAACATTGAGAGTCCACGTCCGTCGTGTGTGCCTGCCTCTGAACGGGCCAGCACGAGATGGATGTCAGAGTCGCCGTTGGTGATGAAACGCTTCACACCATTGAGCAGCCAGCATCCCTCCTCCTCGCTGTATGTAGCCTTGAGCATTACGCGCTGCAAGTCAGAACCGGCATCAGGTTCAGTGAGGTCCATACTCATGGTCTCTCCGGCACATACACGTGGAATATACTTCTGGCGCTGCTCCTCAGAACCGAACTCATAGAGAGTCTCGATACAGTCCTGCAAGCTCCAGATGTTCTGGAATCCGGCATCTGCCGTAGCCACGATTTCCGAAGCCATGGAATAAGGAGTGATAGGCATGTTCAGACCGCCGTAGCGGCGAGGCATTGAGATGCCCCAGAGTCCTGCCTGACGTGTAGCCTCGATGTTCTCGTATGTTTTCGAAGCATAGTGCATGCGTCCCTCCACGAGGTGTGGACCTTCGAGGTCAACAGCCTCACTGTTGGGTTCGAGGATATTGGCGGCGATGTCGCCGGTGATGTCGAGCACACGCTTGTAGTTCTCGATGGCATCGTCGAAGTCTACGGGTGCATCCTCATACTTGTCTTTGTCTGCGAAGTTGCGTTCCTTGAGCTCAACGACGCGTTTCATTTCCGGGTGATTGAGATAGAAATCAAATTCCGGATGGTCGCTATAATAATTAGCCATGATGTTCTTTACTTTGAGTTCTGCTTATAATACTTTATGAGTTTTGGAACGACCTCCTCCACAGTGCCGTTGATTACATAGTCGGCAATCTTGTTGATAGGAGCCTCAGGGTCGTTGTTCACGGAGATGATGATACCAGAGTCCTGCATACCTGCGATATGCTGAATCTGACCGGAGATACCACATGCGATATACACCTTTGGATGCACTGTCACACCGGTCTGGCCAATCTGGCGGTCGTGGTCTACCCATCCTGCGTCAACAGCCGCACGGCTGGCGCCCACCTCTCCGTGGAGTTCCTTGGCGAGTTGGAATAGCATGTCGAAACCTTCCTTGCTGCCCACGCCGTAGCCACCGGCAACGACGATCGGCGCACCCTTCAGGTTGTGCTTGGCAGCCTCAACGTGGCGGTCGATGACCTTCACCACATAGTCAGCCTCAGGCACATATTTTGCTACGTCCATATATACCACTTCATGCTTTGCCTCACCCTCGTATACGGCTTTCTGCATCACTCCGCTACGCACGGTAGCCATCTGTGGGCGATGCTCCGGGTTTACGATTGTGGCAACGATGTTTCCGCCGAATGCCGGACGAATCTGATAGAGCAGGTTGTCATAATGCGTGCCGCTCTTCTTGTCGTCGAAATCACCGATTTCGAGCTGCGTACAGTCGGCTGTCAGTCCGCTTGTCAGCGATGACGACACTCTCGGACCGAGGTCACGGCCAATCACTGTTGCTCCCATGAGGCAGATCTGTGGCTTCTCCTCCTTGAAGAGGTTCACCAGGATATCCGTATGTGGTGCTGATGTGTATGGGAAGAGACCCTCTGCATCAAAGGCGAAGAGCTTGTCAACGCCATAAGGCAGTATCTGGTCTTCCACCTTGCCCTTGATGCCGGTACCGGCAACGATGGCATGAAGCTCCACACCAAGCTGGTTGGCGAGCTTGCGGCCTTTGGTAAGCAATTCCTGAGACACCTCGGCAACCGTGGTGTTCTCTATCTCGCAATATACAAATACGTTGTTCATCTCTTATCCAATAATCTTTTCGTCCAACAATTCTTTTATCATTCCCTCGATATCAGTGTCGGAAGCGGTGAGCGTCTTGCTCTCCTTGGCCTGGAACACGATATTCTTCACAGCCTTCACCTTGGTTGGCGAGCCGGCGAGTCCACACTGCTCCGGGTCGCCGTCAACATCGGCTACAGACCACTGGTTGAGCGTCAGATATGGGCGCTCGGCATAAAGCTCGGCGTATGGCATGTCGGCAGTGCGCTCCAAAGGCACGTTGGCACGCTTGTATTTCATCACGAGCTTGGCGTTGCAAGGACGGCAAGGAGCGGCGCTGCCGTTCACCGTGATGACGATAGGCATAGGAGCCTCTACGGTCTCCACTCCTCCGTCGATATGGCGACGGATGGTGAGCACGCCATTCTCACACTTCTCTATCTCCTCGGCATAAGTCACCTGAGAGAGTCCCAGCTTCTGTGCCACCTGTGGTCCCACCTGTGCAGTGTCACCGTCGATAGCCTGACGACCACCGATTACCACGTCGGCACCGCCGATTTTCTGGATTGCCGTGGCAAGTGCGTATGAGGTAGCGAGCGTGTCGGCACCGGCAAAGAGTCTGTCGGTCAGCAGCCATCCTGTGTCTGCTCCTCTATAGAGTCCCTGGCGGATGATCTCGGCAGCACGTGGAGGGCCCATGGTGAGGATACCCACTGTGGAGCCTGGATTCTGGTCTTTCAAACGTAACGCCTGTTCGAGGGCGTTCAAATCTTCAGGATTGAAAATTGCTGGCAATGCGGCACGGTTCACGGTGCCTTCAGCCGTCATGGCGTCTTTGCCAACATTGCGTGTGTCTGGTACCTGCTTGGCAAGTACAATGATTTTTAAACCCATATTATTCTGTTATAATGTAAAGTTCATGTTATACAATAGGTGCAAAAATACGATTTTTTTGTTGTGCTGCAAAGAAAAGCACGAAAAAGCTAACAATACAGGTTATAAAAAGACCTGTCTGTTACATTATGAAATGCTAATTTCCTATCATTATGCTGTTTATGACCTTGTCTTGTCAGCAAATGCCAAACCGTCCCTTTTTACTCCAAAAACAACAAAGCCCAAACCTGTCATCCGGAACATCGCCTGATGACTGGTTTGGGGTTAATGCTATATATATCTTTCCGTCAGCCATCCACTCTCCTATTACTTCTTGTCGTAAGCATGAAGAGGATAGTCGATGGTGAAATGCAGACCACGACACTCCTTGCGCTCTATTGCCTGACGTGTGATGAGGTAGCCCACGTTTATCATGTTTCTAAGTTCACAGATATCCTTGCTCGCCTTCACCCTCTTGAAGAGCGACTCTGTCTCTTCATAGAGCAGGTCGAGACGGTTCCATGCACGTTTCAGTCTGAGGTCACTTCTCACGATGCCCACATAGTTGCTCATTATCTGTCCCACTTCCTTCACGCTCTGCGTGATGAGCACTTTCTCCTCATTGGTCAGGGTGCCCTGGTCGTCCCACTCCGGCACATGCACATTGAAGTCATATTCATCAATGTGTGCCAGACTGTGCTTTGCAGCCGCATCGGCATATACCACAGCCTCGATGAGCGAGTTGCTTGCCAGACGGTTGCCTCCGTGAAGTCCTGTGCATGAGCATTCGCCGATGGCATAGAGGCGCTTGATGCTCGACTCGCCGTTGAGGTCCACCTTGATGCCGCCGCACATATAATGGGCTGCCGGCCTTACGGGGATATACTCCTTGGTGATGTCGATGCCGATACTCAGACATTTCTTGTATATATTCGGGAAATGATGCTTTGTCTCCTCCGGATCCTTGTGGGTCACGTCGAGACACACATGGTCGATACCGTGTATCTTCATCTCCTTGTCGATGGCACGCGCCACGATGTCGCGGGGAGCGAGACTCAACCGCTTGTCGTATTTCTCCATGAACGACTCTCCGTTGGGCAGTCGCAGGATGCCGCCGTAGCCTCTCATCGCCTCTGTGATGAGGTATGCGGGATGGGTCTCTTGCGGATTATACAGTGATGTGGGATGGAACTGCACGAACTCCATGTCCTGCACCGTTCCCTTTGCGCGGTATACCATTGCCTCTCCGTCGCCGGTGGCTATCACGGGGTTTGTGGTGGTCTGGTACACTGCTCCGCATCCTCCGGTACACATCAGCGTGACCTTACTCAGATACGTGTCCACCTTCTGTGTCTCCGGGTTCAGCACGTAAGCTCCATAACACTGTATGTTCGGCGTGCGGCGCGTCACCACGATTCCGAGATGGTGCTGCGTTATTATCTCTACTGCGAAATGATTCTCCTTGATGTCGATGTCCGGATTGCTGCGCACGGCCTCCATCAGTCCTCGCTGGATCTCAGCTCCCGTGTCGTCGGCATGGTGCAGGATACGGAACTCAGAGTGTCCTCCCTCACGGTGCAGATCGAAGCTGCCGTCTTCCTTGCGGTCGAAGTGCACTCCCCACTTCACCAGTTCATCAATCTGCTCCGGTGCATTCCTTACCACTTGCTCCACAGCTTCCACATCATTGATGTAGTCGCCGGCTATCATAGTGTCTTCGATATGCTTATCGAAATTGTCTATCTTGAGATTCGTCACCGATGCCACTCCTCCCTGGGCGAAGTATGTATTCGCCTCATCGAGCGTTGTTTTGCAGATCAGGCATATCTTGCCTTTGTGTTCTCTTGCTACCTTTAGCGCATAGCTCATTCCGGCGACGCCGGCACCGATAATGAGAAAATCGTATTTATAAACCATAAAGACGTTTGTTTTAATCAATGCAAAAGTAATAAGATTTTCTTAAAACGGATAAATATCGGAGGCTTTTTGTAGGTTATTACATTCTTTAATAGTAATTATTCCACTTTTTCGCCCAAAAGTTCGTAATTTTGTAAGCGTTATGGAATTTGGAGTACCATAGCAGCGACTTTTTCCAGTTGCTTTTCCATTGGCACACCAACATCAAACCCATCTGAACATATCAATAAATGAAAAAGAGAAAACTGTTTGCAAGTGGCATAATAAGTCTTGCGGCGCTGTTGCTGCTTCCGATGTATGCCACCGACGAGGTCACTCATTGCGCATTTGCCCAAGAGACCTGCCTCAACGAAATATTCAATGACGACGACACCGTAATCGTAGACACCGTCGACGTGGACACCATGACGATTGGCATCCAGCAGAACGACTCCACCGACGAGGCGTCTGACGACGGTGACGACATCGACGACGACGAGAACCTGCCGTGGCCGGAGAACGTGAGACACAGAATTGAGAAGATTTTCGACAACACCACGATATTCAACACCTCGATGGTGGGAATGAAAATCTACGACCTCACCGCCGACTCCACTATCTACGAACGCAACGCCTCTCAGCTGATGCGCCCTGCCAGCACTCTGAAGATGATGGTGGCGGTGACGGCTATCGACCGTCTGGGTGCAGGCTACGAACTGAAGACGCGCATGGCATATACAGGCAGGACAGACAGTCTGACGCTCCGCGGAAACCTGTATGTGAAAGGTGGCTTCGACCCCACGATAGGGAGCGACGACATCGCCGAGTTTGCCGACAGCGTGAAGGCGCTCGGCATCGACACCATCGACGGCAACATATATCTCGACCTCACGATGAAAGACAAGGACCGTCTTGGCGAGGGTTGGTGCTGGGACGACGACAATCCTGTGCTCTCTCCACTGCTCGCCGGCAGGAAGGAGGAGTTCGGCGAGAGACTGCAGAGGAAGCTCAGACAGAATGGTATCACCGTGACAGGAACGTGCAGCAACGGTTCGATGCCCTCCGGCGCTCACACCTTATATATAAAGCGCACCCCATTGCTCGAAGTGATGCGCCGCCAGCTGAAGCGCAGCGACAACCTCTATTCTGAAGCGATATTCTATCAGCTGGCTGCCGAAGTGGCAGGACGCAACACCGCATCTGCAAGACATGGCAGACAGGCGGTGAACGCCATAATATCCAAGGTGGGCAGGAGGCCTTCGGCATATTATATCGCCGACGGCAGCGGACTGTCGCTATACAACTACGTGTCGCCGGAACTGGAAGTGGACTTCCTGAGATATGCCTACCGCCATCCTGAAATCTACGACAACATGCTGCCTTGCCTGCCTATAGCCGGAGTGGACGGCACTCTCTCGAAACGCATGCGTAAAGGGGCAGCACATGAGAACGTGAAGGCAAAGACGGGCACGGTGACAGGTGTCAGTTCGCTCGCCGGATATCTCACCACAGCCAACGGTCACCGCATCTGCTTCTCTATCATAAACATGGGAATCAGACATTCTTCTTCTGGCAGGAACTTCCAGGACAAGGTCTGTCAGGCTCTCTGCAAATGACGGTTGGACGGACATCTGACTTTTACGGACTCCCCGAAGCGGCATCCGTCTTTTCATCCCGAAACGGCAATCAGACAGTCTCGGGGCTTGACATACAGGATAAAAAAACGACAACCAGAGCATAGGAAACGCAAGTACTGAAGCGGTACGACAATAACAAAGATGAAGAAGCAAAGAGACAACTACACTTTTCTCACTCACGCTCCCGTACACAGGGTGATTGTAAGCATGGCGGTACCCACCATAATATCAATGCTGGTGACAAGCATATACGGAATGGTCGACACATACTACGTGGGACAGATAAACACGCAGAGCACTGCCGCCGTGGGCATTTCATTCTCTATAATGACCATCATACAGGCAATCGGATTCTTCTTCGGACACGGTTCGGGCAACTACATATCACGGATGCTCGGCGCAAAGCGCACCGACGAGGCGAAATATATGGCTGCCACAGGACTTGTGGGCAGCGTGACTTTCGGTCTGGCGGTTGCAGTGGTGGGACTGGCGTTTCTTTCCGACATCTGCATATTCCTCGGTTCCACGGAGACCATTCTGCCATACACGGAACGATACCTGGGCATAATCCTCGTGGGAGCGCCGTTCATGACGGGTGCCTTCACGCTGAACAACCAGATGCGCTTTCAAGGCAACGCCAAATATGCCATGTATGGCATACTCAGCGGTGTGGTGCTCAACGTGGTGCTCGCACCGATACTGATATTCTATTTCTGTCTGGGAATAACGGGGGCTGCCGTGGCTACGCTCGTGAGCCAGACGATGAGTTTCTTCATACTGTTCAACATGACTCGCCATCGGGGCAATATAGCCATTGAACTAAGGAACTGCCGCCTTTCGGGCGCCTTCGCCAAGGAAATAGTCATCAACGGCACTCCGTCGCTCTCCCGACAGGGACTGGCGAGCGTTGCCACGATAATGCTGAACATCGCTGCGGGGGCTTACGGCGACGCTGCCATAGCGGGAATGTCGATAGTGACGAGGATTTCCAATTTTGTGTATGCTGGCATTGTGGGACTGGGACAAGGGTTCCAGCCGCTATGCGGATTCTGCTGCGGAGCGAAGCTGCTCGACAGGATATACGAGGGCTTTGTTTACTGCATAAAGATAGGCACGGTGTTCTTCCTCGCCATCACCATAATAGGCTTCATATTCACGGAACCCATAATATCGGTATTCCGCGACGACCCTGCCGTAATAGCCGTCGGCACCGCAGCTTTCCGCTGGCAGCTCATCACCTACCCTCTCATCGCCACCATCATCCTCACCAACATGCTGTCGCAGACGGCACGCAAACCGATGCGTGCCAATCTCGTGGCCGCCTCGCGCAGCGGTATGTTCTTCATCCCGGCGGTATTCATCCTCCCATTGTTTCTCGGTCTGCAGGGTGTGGAGATGAGTCAGGCGGTGTCCGACCTCTGTTCGTTCCTCCTCTCAGTGCCTGTGGCATGGAGCGTGTTCCGCGATCTGAAAAAGGATTTCGGGAATGACCATGGTTAACCCCAGAATCCAGGCTAGCCATAATGCCAGATTCTGGACTAACGAAAAATGTTTTTCTCCGGAAAAGTGTCAAAGTATCATTTTCCGGTTCCCCTCAGCATCCAAAGTCAAACAAGCCAACAAGTTACCGTTATGACACTTTTCTGAATGCTTTACAGAAAAGTATCATAAAAGTATCACTGAAGTGTCATGCCGCTTTGCGCCACCCGGAGATTTCCAAACCACAATCATTGGCAAGGATGACAAAACCTCATGAAACAGGCAACGATTGTGCCCAACCGGGGCAAGCAGCGTTCTCAAGTGGGGCAAGCAGCGTGCCCCAAGTGGGCAAGCAGCGTGCCCAAAACTGAGCCTAAAGTTCCCATAAGAAGAAACACCCGTAAAGGAAATGAAAAGAAGCGGCATCTGAACAAACTCTTTCCTGTTGATGAGGAATGACATTATGCTTACTCGTCGATTTTTTCATACATAAAGGATGTTCATCATATACAAATTGATCGAGTCATTGGATAACAATAAATTATCCAATGCTTGAGAATGCCCCTTTATGGTATTGCCATGGAGCGTTTTTTGTAAAAGACTTGCCGTTTATTCAAATAATCACTATATTTGCAATAGAATGCAGCATATCGCATCCTACATGGATGAATAACAGCAAAACAAATGACCATGGCACAGGCAAGAAAATATCCGATAGGCATACAGACGTTCAGCGAGATTCGGGAACGTAACTATCTTTATATCGACAAGACGCAGTATCTTGTGGATTTCATCGACAAGGGTTATAAGTATGTTTTCCTGAGCCGCCCGAGGCGGTTCGGCAAGTCGCTGTTTGCCTCGATGATCCATGCTTATTACGAGGGGCGCAAGGACCTGTTCGAAGGCCTCGCCATGGGAGAGTATGAGAAGGACTGGGTGAAGCATCCCGTGCTGCACTTCGACATGAGTGCAGCCAAGCACATGGACAAGGACATGCTCGAGCGTTATCTTGCCGACATGCTCACCGACCAGGAAGCCGTTTTTGGCTACAAGAGCGAAAAGCAAGACCCCAACATTCGCTTGAAAGACCTGGTGGTGACGGCAAACAGGCTAACAGGCCGGAAAGTGGCGCTCATCATCGATGAGTACGACGCGCCGCTGCTTGACGTGGTGCACGAGGAGCAGAACCTTGCCGCCCTGCGTCGCGCGACGCAGAACTTCTATTCGCCCATCAAGTCGCTCGACCCGTATCTTGAGTTCGTGTTCCTCACGGGCATCACCAAGTTTGCGCAGCTCAGCATCTTCAGTGAGCTGAACAACCTGTTCAACATATCCATGTACGACAAGTATTCCGCCATCTGCGGCATCAGCAGCGAGGAGCTCCACACTCAGATGCTGCCCGATGTGGAGCGCCTTGCCGAGCACCTGCACCTCAGCGTGGACGAGACATTCGAACGGCTCAAGCGGAAATACGACGGCTATCATTTCAGCAAGAACTCTGAGGATGTGTACAATCCGTTCAGCTTGATCAAAGCCCTTGCCTCAGGCGACATCGGCGACTACTGGTTCGACTCGGGCACGCCCACCTACATCATCAAATTG
>ENA-UPTB01000252-UPTB01000252.1-human-gut-metagenome-genome-assembly--contig:-NODE-252-length-59289-cov-11.837094_pt1 | contig 59289 bp, 51 predicted proteins | sample MGYA00250046_ERZ773369 | MGnify/ENA primary metagenome ERZ773369 (study PRJEB29103, sample SAMN06111938) | human gut metagenome | biome: human gut; feature: ankylosing spondylitis patient; material... | reverse complement strand
CAGCAACATGCCGAAGCGCTTGTGAGCCGCGCGGATCCGGGGTGCTACAACCAAGCCATGATGGATTTGGGAGCGATGATCTGTACGCGCACCAACCCCAAGTGCGAACAGTGTCCCGTCAAGGAATTTTGCAAAGCGTCAGCGCAAGGCAATCCGTCGGCTTATCCCGTGAAGGCGCCGACCAAGTCCAAGAAGACGGCACTTGTTCACGCGCTGCTGTGCGTCAATCGCAAGGAAGGCGAACCCTGTGTGTGGCTTGAGCTTCGCGATGAGGTTGAGAAGGGAATGGGCCACTGGAAGGGCTTGTGGACGCTGCCCGAAACAGATCATCCGCGGGGAGCTGAGGTGGTGCGCATCGAACACGTGATGTCGCACGTGACGCTGACTTTGGCCGTGCACAAAGCCGAAGAAAACGAACTGCCGCCGAAAGCTTTTGCCGTACCGGCTAGTCGCCTTGCAGACGGGCCGCTGCCCGCACCGATCAAGAAGCTTCTTTCGACTCTGTTGTTCGAACCTTAGCTTTTGTGACGCGTCTGCGCCGCCTCGTAGCGGGCAATCGCTTCGGGCATCTTGGTCGAGAGATTACGGTGGCGCACGACCGTGAGCGTCTTGTCCTTGAAGTGCTGACCGAGTGTATTGGCCACGTACACGCTGCGATGCTGTCCGCCCGTACAACCAATGGCAATCGTGAGATAGTGGCGATTTTGCGCCTCGTAGGACGGAAGCCACTTGGTCAGAAACTTCTCAATATCGGCAATCATTTCCCGCACGTTTTCGAACTGAGCCAGATAGTCAGCCACGGGGGCGTCAAGTCCCGTGAGCGGGCGCAGCTGCGGATCGTAATAGGGATTGGGAAGATTGCGGACGTCAAAGACAAGATCGGCCGCCACCGGGATGCCGTTTTTAAACGCGAAGCTTTCAAAGGCAAGCGTCATCATCGACTGTTCGGCTTGGGCAAACGTGCGCACCCAGTCGCGTAGTGTGTTGGGCAAAAGCCCTGTGGTATCGATGACGTGAGCGTATTGCGTGGCAGGTGCCAGAAGTTCTCGCTCCAGACTGATGGCGTCGTTGAGCGTTCGGTCTGCCGAGCCGTCTTCCTGGGGACCGGTGAGCGGATGACGACGGCGGGTTTCGGAAAAGCGCCGCACCAGTTCGGGTGTTGAGGCCGTCAAGAAGAGAACACGCACGTCGCAGCCTGCGGCGGCAAGCTGTTGCATGGCGCCTCTGGCCGTTTCCAGATTTACCTGACTGCGAGCATCGATGGATACGGCGAGTTTTTTGAGCCCGTGTTGCGCCAGATGCGTGACGACACTTTGCAAAAAGTCGGCCGGAAGATTGTCCAGACAGTAGTAGCCGCTGTCTTCAAGCTGCCGGATAGCAATGGATTTGCCGGAGCCTGAAAGCCCCGTGACGATGATGAGCTGGGCGGAAAGACGGACAGAGGTGGACATAACGGTGCTCTTTTTAAAACAAACGACCGAACGGTATTGTCTCATGGACAATGCGTTCGGTCAGAGCTTGCAGAAGAAAAAATTCAATCGAGACAGTGGTTTACGATGTTTCGCCGTTTGGTTGATTCTGTGTTTCTTCTTCAGAGTCAGCTGGCCACTCTTGAGGCACGAAGTCACTGATGATCTGACAGATGGCCACGGGGTCGGTCTCGTTTAGAAGCTTTTCCTTGACGTCGCGATCCTTTAATAACGCGGCGACGGTGGCCAACACCGGCAGGTAGTGTTCTTCGTCGTTGGCGGGAATCAGGATGCCGAAGAAAAGCCGGGCGCGGCGATTGTCGGGCGTATCGAACACGACGGGGGTCTTGGTGCGCAAGATGGCAACGACGATTTTGTCGAGATCCTGAACGCGGCCGTGCGGAATAGCAACGCCGCCTCCGAGAGCCGTACACCCGAGACGCTCACGAGCGTTGAGAGCGTCAAAGGCTTCTCTGTGGGGAATACCGGCATTTTTCTCAAACAAATGCGCGAGTTCCTCGAACGCACGTTTACGGCTGGGGGCATCCACATTGAGCGCAATGCCGTCGATCGTCAGAAGCGAAGCTACGGGATTCATACAAAAAACTGCCAACAGAAAAAACGCTTCTGTTTGGCTCGAATTAAAACACTTCGCGCATTGTACCGCCTTGCCCGAAAGAGACTCGATCTGTTTTTTCAGCGGCGAAGTGTATGGCTTGTCAGCTCGTCCGTTTACGCAGGCTTTTCGGAGGAATTTGCTCGATTTCCCTGTATTTGGCAACCGTACGGCGGGCCAGATGGATGCCGTGAGACGCAAGAATCTCGGCAATGGCCGCGTCCGACAGCGGCTTGGCAGGATTTTCTTTGGATACGGCTTCCACGATGAGCTGTCGGGCGGCCGCGGCACTGGCTGTCTGGCCGTCGTCGCTTGGCAGAGCACTCGTAAAAAAGTACTTCAGTTCAAACGAGCCCGAAGGACTCTGCAGGTATTTGCCTGCCGCAGCTCGGCTTACGGTGGATTCAGAAAGGCCGAGCCGAGCGGCGATATCCTTGAGCCCCATGGGTTTGAGCGCTTTGGGACCTTCAGTGAAAAAAGCTTCCTGCATATCGGCGATTGTCTGAGCGACGGCCGTGATGGTGGAGTAGCGCATTTCGAGTGCGCGCACAAATCCTCTGGCATCGCGAGCACGGGCTTTCCACTTGGCGAGATCTTCTCCATGCAGTTTGGCTTGCGTCAGAAGGTTGTACGTCTCGTCGTCAAAACGCAGTCGGGATACGACGGCCGGATTGAGAATAGCTTTCCAGCGGCCATCGGCTTTCACTAACAGCACTTCGGCGATGACGCAACCGGCTTCGTGTATATCGGCAAAGGCTGAAGCCGGGTGGGGATTGAGTGACAGAATCAGATCGTGAGCCTGTTCGACATCCTCAACGGCAACACCAAGAGCCTTGGCAGCGGCTTTGTGGTCGCGCCTAGCGAGAGTCTCTGGCATGTGCGAGAGTAGTTCGCAGGCAAGCGAGCGTATCGTTTCGGGGACATTCAGACGCGACAGTTGAATGAGCAAGGCATGTGTCGGAGAACTGGCTGCCACACCTGCCGGATCAAAGCTTTGAACCAATCGTAACGCGCAGCACCACGCATTCTCGTCGTCGCTCACGTTCAGGGCCTGTTTGCCTTCCTGTATGAGTGCTTCAAAGTCCTCCGACAATAGACCTTCGTCGTCCAAATTGCCGATGATCCATGCACAACGTATTCGTTCTTCATCGGGCAGGTGAAGACATCCCAACTGATGCATCAGATAATCACTCAAGGTCTCCTGTGAGCCGATAGTGCCGTAGGGGTCAAACTCTTCGATGTCGGGAGTTGTGCTGCGCCAGGTGAGATAGTTGGGTTCACGAAAGTCGTGTGCGACACCGGCTTCCGGTGTCGGTCGATAACCGACATCCTCGGCTTTGGAGGGTACGTCTTCAGATTCGGGTTCTTCGTCCAATTTGAGGAGAGGATTGGAGAGCAGTTGTACTTCGAGTTCGCGCTGCAACTCCGGTCCAGAGAGCTGCAACAGTTCCACAGACTGCCGCAGTTGCTGCGAGAGCACGGTCTTTTGCGTGATCGTTTGCGACAGAGAGGCTCTCGGCATAGCAGGCACCCGGGGTAATGAAGGTTACATACGGAAGTTTTCGCCCAAATATATTTTTCGGACGGATTCGTTGGAAATGATTTCTTCGGGCGAGCCTTGAGCGAGCACTTCGCCTTCGTTGATGATGTAGGCGTGATCGCAAATGCCTAGCGTTTCACGTACGTTGTGGTCGGTGATCAGAACGCCGATGCCGCGGTCTTTCAAAAAACGCACGATGCGCTGAATTTCGATCACGGCGATCGGGTCGACGCCGGCAAACGGTTCGTCAAGAAGAATGAAGCGAGGGTCAGCCGCCAAGGCTCGGGCGATTTCCGTACGACGTCGCTCGCCGCCCGAAAGCGACAGAGCTGTATTGGTGCGGATGTGCTGAATCTGAAGTTCATCAAGCAGATTGTTGAGTCGCTTTTCGATTTCAGTGCGAGACAAACGAGCGCCTGTTTTGTCGTACTGCAGTTCCAGAATGGCGCGGATGTTGTCTTCAACGGTCAGTTTGCGAAAGACGCTTGCTTCCTGCGGAAGGTAGGACACGCCGAGCCGAGCGCGTTTGAAGATCGGCAGGTGCGTAATCGGCTTGTCGTTTAAGAGAATGTCGCCTCCGTTGGGCGGCACAAGCCCCACGATCATATAAAAGGTCGTGGTTTTGCCGGCACCGTTGGGGCCAAGAAGGCCCACCACCTCACCGCTTTTGACACTCACGGACACGTCGCGCACCACTTTGCGCGCACCGTAGCGCTTCATGAGGTTTTTGGCCGTGAGCGTATCAATCTGTTTTTCGGACAAAACGGATCTCTCTAGGTTTGTTGTTCGGAGTGCTTACTGACTCAATCGAGTCGAGCCTTGCATGGGAGCGGTTGCACCGGTACTGGCGGAGGGAGCTGCTTGCTTGCCCTGTTTGCGGGGAGCCAGAACGGTACTCACGCGGTTGCGTTTGCCTTCGACCACGGCGCCTTCCACACGCGAGCGGGCGGTGCGCAGGTTGTAGACGATCTTTTCACCGGCGCTTGAATCCTTCACGAGGCCGTTTTCACTGCGTGCGAGCTTGGCAAGTTCCGTGAGCGTGATCACGTCGCTTTGTTCTTCGTAGACGGCCGTAAGGCTGCTTGCGTGCACCCATTCTTCGACACCGGGCGTCTTGACATCACGCCGTTCCTTCATGCGCACGGGGTTACCCGTGACCGTGATGGTTCGGTAACCCTCGGGTGAAATCGTCACCGTGAGCTTGTCGCCGAGAATTTCGAGTGTGCCTTGGTGCACCTCGACGCGGCCCGTATAGATTGCTACCTGCTTGACTTCATCGCCTTGAAAGTTGTCGGCGTTGATTTCAATGGGCTTGCTGCGGTCGGCCGTCTCGGCGTTGACGGTGCCAAAAGCCGTCAACAAGGCAAGGCCGCAGGCAAGCGGCAGTGCAGTCGTTTTCAAACGCATCTCGAATTATTCCTTTTCGTTACGCGGGCTAAAACTTGATTTTACGTTGCTGTGAATGTTCACAGTGCGCTCGACATTGTCAAACGTCATGCCGATGCCGGTTGTGACGTCGGCACCATTGACAAGTTTGACGGGAGCGCCGGTTTCAAAAATTTCGGTGTCCGGAAACACAGTGAGTTGTTCGGTTTCAAAGCGCATCGGTGCGTTTTCCCGATCACCCGCACGTGTGACGATAACGTTGCCCGTAAAGTGCACCGTTTCGCCCGCATCCGAACTGATGCCCGTGTCGGCGCTTGCTTTTACTTGCGGTTTGTCAACCGAAAGCGTCACCAAGCGCGGACGAAGGCTCGTCATACGGCCGTCTTCGTAATGTTCGGCGTAGTCGGCGAAGATGCGCCGTTCGGCTGTCCCATCGGCTTTAAATTGCGTGAGTGCGATATTGGTGCTCGTGAAGTCGGGCGACTCGCGGATAATTTCCGCACGCAAAGCTTCCGTCTCGGTGTGTATCGAGTAGTAGTAGCTCATGGCGGCAAGAACAGCCAAAACACTGACGCCTAGACCTGCTGTGATGCGGTCGCGCAGATAGACCTTCACGAAAGGTCTCCTTCGACATAGTTTTTCTGAATCAAACGGTCCCACTTGCCCTGCGAGCGCAAAATGAATTCAGCCAGGCTGCGTACGGCGCCGTTGCCCCCATTTTGAGGGCTTACCCAGTGAGCCAACGGCAAGATTTCTTCAGAGGCGTCGGCCGGAACCGTCGCCAATCCTGCGCGCTGCAGGATGGGAATGTCGGGCACGTCGTCGCCCATATAGGCCGTCTGTTCGGCAGTTACACCGTGTTCTGCGAGAATTTCTTCCCAGGCGTGTGTTTTGAATCGTTTGCCTTGCTTGACGCACGTGATACCGAGTTCTTTGGCTCGAGAAGCCGTTTGTGCGGAAATGCGTCCGGTGAGGATGGCAACAGGGATTCCCGCAGCCTGCAGCATTTTGATACCCAAACCGTCGCGGGTGTAGAAACGCTTGACGAGTTCGCCGTTTTCACCCGTCCAAATAGACCCATCGGTGAGCACCCCGTCAACATCCAGTACAACCAGACGAACGGAGGTTGCGCGAGTAAACAAATCTGTCATTAGATTACCTTCGATGCCATGAGATCGTGGATGTGGAGCGCCCCGACAAGATGCCGCTCGTTGTCGATCACTAGAAGCTGGTTGATCATGCGATCGTCGATGATCTTAGCGGCGGAAGCAGCCATGGCTTCCGGTGTGATCGTAGCAGGGGTGCTGGTCATGACTTCGTCGATCTTGACGCCGCGGATATCGCCGCGTTGTTCGATCAGACGACGCAAGTCGCCTTCGGTGAAAATCCCCAGAACCTTATTGTCGTTGTCGACAACGGCCGTCATACCGATGTGCTTTTTGGTGATTTCTCGCGTGGCTTCCAGGACCGTGGTACCGGAGCGCACCACGGGAACTTCGTTGCCGGTACGCATGACGTCTTTGACGTGGGTGAGAAGTTTGCGGCCGAGCGCTCCGCCCGGATGGGAACGAGCGAAGTCTTCCTTCGTAAAGCCCTTGGCGTGCATGCAGGCAACGGCAAGCGCATCACCCATTGCCAACGTGGCCGTTGTGGAAGATGTGGGTGCTAAGTTGAGCGGACAGGCTTCGAAGGGGACATGCACGTTGAGATTGACGTCGGCGTGACGCGCGAGCGAACTGTCCGGGTTGCCCGTGATGGAAATAAATTTGGCGCCTTCTCGGTTGATGATCGGAACGATGGTGAGAAGTTCGTTGGAACTGCCCGAATAGGAAATGCCGATGACGACATCGTCAACGGTGATCATGCCCAGGTCACCGTGAGCGGCTTCGGCGGCATGCACGAAAAAGGCGGGCGTACCGGTGGAAGCTAACGTTGCGGCAAGTTTGCGGCCGATGTGCCCCGATTTTCCCACGCCGCTCACAACAACTCGGCCTTTGCAGTTCAAAAGCATTTCGACGGCTTTTCCGAAATGCTGCGCGTCGAGCGTATCGGCAAGATCTCTGACGGCTTGCGCTTCGTGCAGGAGCACTTCGCGGCCGAGTGCAATGGCGCCGTCGCAGTTGGCAGTATCGTTCATAAAACTGAATCAAAAGACCTAAGGAAACACATCATTTTAGCGCGTGAGCTTCTTTTCCCATTGAGCAAAATTGCGGCTAAACTTTTCCGCCGATTTTTTTCTTTTTACTCGCTTATGACCGAATTGCAATCCGTCCGTATTGACAAGTGGCTTTGGGCCGCCCGATTCTTCAAAACACGTACGCTTGCGCAGGAAGCTGTCGAACTCGGCCGCGTGCGTCTGGACGGCAACCGCATCAAGTCTTCTCGTGAAGTCAAGCCCGGCGATCGACTGGAAATCACGCGCGGTGAAGAGAAGTTCACGGTCTTCGTGGAAAAGCTTTCTGTGGTGCGCGGCCCCGCGTCTGTGGCACAAACGCTTTATCGCGAAACGGACGAGTCAAGAATTTTGCGCGAAGAAAACGCCGCGATTCGAAAGCTTGCCGCCGAACCGGCACTTTCCATCAAAAAGGGGCGCCCCACCAAACGCGATGCCCGACGCATTCGTTATTTCACGCGCGAAGGTTTTGAATAACGAAAAAGAGCCTTCACGAGAAGGTCTCGAAAAGGCTCTTTGCGACATCAGCCGAAGTCTCGCGGTCAGACGTTAAAGAGGAAGTTCATCACGTCACCGTCGGCTACGACATAATCTTTGCCTTCGGCACGCATCTTGCCGGCTTCCTGTGCGCCCTTTTCGCCCTTGTAGGCGATGTAGTCGTCGTAACTGATCGTCTGCGCGCGAATGAAGCCGCGCTCGAAGTCGGTGTGGATGACGCCGGCGGCCTGCGGTGCCGTATCGCCCTTGTGAATCGTCCAGGCTCGCACTTCCTTGACGCCGGCCGTGAAGTAGGTTTGCAGACCGAGGAGGTCGTAACCGGCGCGAATCACGCGATTAAGCCCTGGTTCGTGCATGCCCATGTCTTCCAGGAACATGGCTTTGTCTTCATCATCAAGTTCGGCGATTTCAGCTTCGGTCTTGGCGCAGACAGCTACCACGGGGGCGTGTTCGCCGGCGGCCAGGTCTTTGACGGCGTCAAGCAGAGGATTGTTTTCAAAGCCGTTTTCGGTGACGTTGGCAACGTACATGACGGGTTTGAGTGTGAGCAGGAAGAGGGGACGGATGATCGCGAGTTCTTCCTTGGAGAGCTTGGCTGCGCGAGCGGGCTTTCCTTCGTTGAGGAAGGGCAGAACCTTCTCGAGGACCTGCACGAGCTTCAGAGCTTCTTTGTCACCGCCCTGACGAGCCTGTTTGCTCCAACGGTTGAGCGCCTTTTCAACGGAGGCAAGGTCGGCAAGAGCTAATTCCGTGTTAATGACTTCAATGTCATCCAGAGGAGAGACTTTGCCTGCGACGTGTACGACGTTTTCGTCTTCAAAACACCGCACGATGTGTGCAATGGCGTCGCACTCACGGATGTTGGCTAGGAACTGGTTACCCAGGCCTTCGCCCTTGCTGGCGCCTGCGACGAGGCCGGCGATGTCCACGAATTCCACGGTGGCCGGCACGATGCGTTCAGGCGAGACGATGTCGGCGAGCTTCTGCAGACGAGGATCGGGCACTTCCACAATGCCCACATTGGGCTCGATGGTGCAGAACGGATAGTTTTCCGCTGCAATACAGGCTTTCGTTAACGCGTTAAAGATGGTGGATTTGCCGACGTTGGGCAAACCGACGATGCCGCATTTCAGTCCCATGACGATTAAGTTCCTGTGCGAAAAATGTGAAAGCGATAGATCAAATAATTATGGCGCAGCAAGCCGGACTTTTTCAGGCTTGGGATGCAGGCTCTTGCTTTTCGGGCGTTTTTTCGGTTTTGGCGGGTTTGGGCGGATGCGCAAACTTGCCGATGGTGCGCTCGGCGCCTTCGAATTTTCCCAGAGCCAAATTGTCGATAGCCTTGAGAGCGCCCTCGAGACATTTCGAGATACCTTCGGACTGTTCGGTCGTGGCGCGTCCGAGTACCCAGTCGATCACGGCCATGCCCGGGCACAGCTGACGCGGATGACCGATACCGACGCGCAGGCGCCAGAAGTCACCCGTTGCAAGGCGTTGCGTGATGTCCTTGAGGCCGTTGTGACCGGCGTTGCTGCCGCCGAACTTCAGGCGCATTGTCCCCGGCGCGAGATCGAGTTCGTCGTGAACTATCAGAATTTCTTCCGGAGAAATTTTGTAGTAGGCGGCCAACGGCTGTACGGCTTGCCCCGATAGGTTCATATATGTGGTGGGTTTAAGCAGCCACACGTCGCCGGCGGGCGTCGAAATGCGGGCCGTTTCGCCGAAAAATTTAGCCTGGTGTGAAAAACGCGCGCCTTTGGCCTGAGCCAGACGATCGACGAAGTCAAAGCCGACGTTGTGGCGGGTGTTGCGGTATTCGTCTCCCGGATTGCCGAGACCGACGATGAGTGCAATGGGCTTTTGAGCCATGATGCAGTCTTCCTTTTTGTCCGAACGAAACGTTATTCGTAGAAACGAGACGTATCGGACGGTTTTTTCTTTTTATCCTTGGTTTTGCCGCGGTGATCCTTCTCGCGATTGTCTTTTTTGTCGAATTTTCGTTTGGGTTTGCCGGCTCGGTCTTCACGCTCTTCAAAGCGCTTCGGAGCTCGATCGAACCGAACCGTCACGCGGCGGCCTTTGATCGTGCTGTCTTTGAGCGAGTCGACAACAGCAGAAGCAACGGACTTTTCTACTTCCACGAGCGTAAACGACTCGGTGATCTCAATAGCGCCGATCTTACGGCTGGCAATTCCAGCCTCGTTGGCGATGGCGCCGACAATATCACCGGGACGAACGCCTGATTTGTGCCCGGCACCGATGAAAATGCGGCTCATGCCGACTTCCGGAGCCTCGGTGAGGCGGCTGGGACGCGTCTTTTCGCGCTTGGGACGATCGAAAAGCGACGGAGCGGGGATCTCCTCTTCGTCTCCTGCACCGTTGACGGCACGGTTGGCAAGCGAGACAGCCGCGCAAGCGACTTCCATCGGATCAAACTGCGTGCACAGCGACTCCACGATCACGCGGCAGCGTTCGATCTGTTCGGTGTTGGAAAGCTCTTCGGCAATGGAATTCTTCAGTATCGAAAGACGTTTGGCTCGTGCATCGGTGAGCGTTGGAACGGTGCGCACTTCGATCTTGGCCTTGGTGTGAGACTCCAGAAGACGCAGACGGCGATGTTCACGCGGCTCAATCACGGAAATGGCCATGCCGGAGCGACCGGCGCGTCCCGTACGTCCGATACGGTGCACGTAAGTTTCCGGAGAAGCGGGCAATCCCAAATTGACCACATGCGTGAGGTTTTCTAGATCAATGCCGCGGGCGGCTACGTCGGTGGCGACGATGAGTTCGATGGAGCCATTTTTGGCTCGCTTCATAACTCGATCGCGGCTGGCCTGATCGAGCCCGCCGTGCAGGGCCTCAACGGAAAATCCTCGTGCACGCAGGGCTTCCGTGACTTCGTCGACTTCCACGCGGGTTCGGGCAAAGCAGATGGCGAGCACCGCTTCTTCCACTTCGAGAATGCGGGCGAGAGCTGCCAGGCGATGAGGACGCGCCACAACATAGGCCACCTGAGGTACGCGGGGTGCTTCTTCCGTGGTGTTCTTTTCGATGACGATGTGCTTGGGGTTCTTGAGATGCTTGTTGGCGATTTCAAGGATGCGCTCCGGGAGCGTTGCTGAAAACAGCGCCGTTTGGTGCGTTTCAGGCAATGCCGCCGTGAGCTCCTCGAGTTCTTCGGCAAAGCCCATGTCGAGCATCTCATCGGCTTCGTCCATCACAAAGAACTGAACTTGGGAGAGATCGAGCGTACCGCGATGCAGATGATCAAGCGCGCGTCCCGGCGTGGCAACAACGACATGTACGCCGCGTTTTAAAAGTCGAATCTGACGCGTGTAGTCCTGACCGCCGTAAATGGGGCAGGTTTCCAGACCGCTGTCTTGTCCTAGGTTGACAAAACTTTCGCTCACCTGCAGGCAGAGCTCGCGCGTGGGTGTAAGAACAAGTACGCGGGGAGCACCGGGCTTTGCTTCAGTACCGGCAAAGACCTCTACGGCGGGCAGCGCGAAGGCTGCGGTTTTTCCTGTGCCGGTAGCGGCCTGACCCAAGACGTCGCCGCCTTTGATGAGTTCGGGGACCGCGGCGGACTGAATCGGCGTCGGCTCTTCAAAGCCCAGACGCGCAACGGTCTCGCAGAGTTTTTCAGAAAGCCCCAGAGGAGCAAAGGCGGAGGTCATGCAATAGGTCTCAAGTCAAAGCGCTCAGAAAAGCGCAAATAACGAAAAAACCCGTTTTCTGCGGCAGCACCCAACGGATGCCTTCGGCAAAGAACGGGCTTGGGCTGCGTACGGCCGCGCTTTTTTGAGAAAGGCACGGCCGTTGATGCAACGAACTGCGCGATTAGGCAGCAGGCGTAGCAGCTTCCTGGGGAGCAGCGTTGTCGGCGTCGTCGCCGGCAACGTTGGCAACCGTAGCAACCGGGGTTTCGGGGTTGACAGCGGTCACGCCGGCGGGCAGGGCGATGTCGCCCACGCGCAGCGTGGTCTGGCTGGTCATGCCGGAGAGATCCACGTCGATGAATTCGGGCAGATCCTTGGGCAGGCAAGAAACTTCCACAGCGCCCACGAGGTGGCTGATGAGGCCCTTGTCGATCTTGACGGCCGGGCTGTTTTCACCACCGAAGAAGTGCAGCGGCACGCGCATCGTCACGTTGGCGTTCGGGTCGATACGCTGGAAGTCCATGTGCAGAACTTGGTTCTTGTACGGGTGCATCTGGAAGGCACGCAGGACCACAAGCTGTTCAGTGCCGTCGAGTTCCATCGTCAGAATGGAGGAGTGGAACTTTTCCTTCTGCAGCGCGTAGAACATTTCGTTGTGATCAATGGCGATCATGGCTGCAGGCTGGTTCAAGCCGTAAAGGATTGCGGGAACCTTGGCTTCGCGGCGAAGGCGGCGGCTCGCACTCGTACCTTGCGTTGCGCGGGTAGCGGCGGTGAATTTCATGGTTAAGTACCTCAAAATAAACAAAAAAGTGTTCGCAACCGCGACCAGTTGCGAACAGGTTTTCAAAAAGGATTCGGATTGTAGCGGATTATTCGTTAAAAAGCTCGCTGACCGAATCTTCGCGTGCGATACGCGAAATCGTTTCGCCCACCAGAGGCGCACAGGAGAGCTGGCGAATCTTGGGGCATTCCTGCGCTTCGGGGCGCAGCGGAATCGTGTCGGTCACCACGACTTCGTCAAGAGCGGAGTTCTTGATGCGTTCGATGGCGTTGCCGGAGAAAACGGGGTGTGCGGCATAAGCAAGCACACGAGTAGCGCCGCGCTCCTTGAGAGCTCCGGCGGCGTTGCACAGCGTGCCGGCCGTATCGACGATGTCGTCGGTGATGACGCAGGTGCGCCCCTTGACTTCACCGATGATGTTCATGATTTCGGCAACGTTGGCGCGCGGACGACGCTTGTCGATGATGGCGAGGTCAACGCCGAGTTCCTTGGCCATAGCACGGGCACGAACCACACCGCCCACGTCGGGCGAGACGACCATCAGGTCAGGGTACTGGTGCGAGACCAGATCGTTCAGAAGAACGGGTGTCGAGTAAATGTTGTCGACCGGGACATCGAAGAAGCCCTGAATCTGGTCGGCGTGCAAGTCCATCGTGAGCACACGGTCGATGCCTACGCTCTGGAGCATGTTGGCGACAACCTTGGCGGAGATGGCCACGCGGGCCGAACGGGGACGACGGTCCTGACGAGCGTACCCGTAGTAGGGCATCACGGCGGTGATACGGCGGCACGAAGCGCGGCGCAGCGCATCGACCATGATCATCAGTTCCATCAGATTGTCATTGGTCGGCGCACAGGTGCTTTGAAGCACGAAAGCGTCACAGCCGCGGACGTTCTCGTTGATTTCAACCATAACTTCGCCGTCGGAGAAGCGGTTGACGGTTGCCCGTCCAAGCGGGATGTTCAGGTACTGAGCCACTGCATGAGCAAGCTTGGGATTGGCATTCCCCGAGAAGACCTTCAGGCTGTCAGAAATCATTTTTACCCTCTGAAAAGTGGGTGCGTGCACGAATGAACAACGCAGGAAATTTTGATGTGAAACACATCCTCGGACGGGAAAATGTTTTTTCTCGCCCGTAAAAAATAAAACCGCGCCAAGCAGTCTAGGACGCTCTTTACAAATTGCAAAGATTTTCCGAGACGCCTGCGCAGTTCGTTGTGCAGGAAAAACACTCAAAACAGTGTTTTGGCAGGGGTGGAAGGATTCGAACCTTCGCATACCGGAATCAAAATCCGGTGCCTTAACCGCTTGGCGACACCCCTGTCCGTTTTTCTCGTCTTTATCAGCCTACTAAGCAACCGACGGACGGATGTTCCTGAAGAATCTTCGTCACGTATCCCCGCATGGGGTACGAAACGGCTTCAAGCGCTTGTTTGGCGCTTTCTTCCGAGCCAAACAGTGCGAAAACCGCGGAGCCGGACCCCGTCATCCGGGCGCCGGAACCGAGAGCCTGCAGGGCTTTTCCGATCTCAGGATTGATCCGCACAGCAACAGGCTGCAAATCGTTTCGGCCGATGAGTTCCGGCCACTGACTGCTCAGTTGCTGAGAAAGAGCCGAAATTTTCAAGGATTTCGTGTCTCTTGTCAAGGCTGGATGCTGAAAAATCAATGCAGTAGAGGTAGGCTTCGACGGCATGGCAACTGCAACCCAGGCTTGCGGAACGGCGATTGGCATGAGAATGCCGCCTGTACCTTGAGCAAAAGCGTTTTGTCCAAATAAAAAGAATGGAACGTCGGCGCCGAGCGATTCGCCGATGGACATCAGTTTCTCTTGGGGCCAGTTGAGTCCCCAGAGCTTGTTAAGCCCCATCAGAGTGCTCGCACAGTCGCTAGAACCTCCGCCCATGCCTGCACCCGCTGGAATGCGCTTTGTAACGTGGATGTGGCATCCGATCGTTGTGCCGCTGATTTGCTGAAGACGGCGGGCGGCTCGTACGCACAGGTCTTTATCCATGTCGCCGATAACGTCGCCCGTGCGGGAAATTTTTCCGCTTGGATCAAGCTCCAGGACGATGTCGTCGCACAAATCAATCAGAACGAAAACGGACTCGAGCAGGTGCATACCGTCGGTTCGGCGTCCAACCACATGCAAAAAAAGATTGAGTTTGGCCGGGGCCTTGAGTTCAATCGATGTAGCAGACATGGCTATTCAATGGCTAGTGTCAAAGTGATTTGTCTCGGAGCTGTTTGCGAGAGTGCCACGAGTGCCGGAGAGTTGTCGGTTTTGCGGCGCTTGACGGCAATTTGCCAGCCCGCTTGAATAAATGCGTCGTTGGCGATCTGAGCGGGGGCTTGAGGCCAGGGCATGCCCGAAAGCCATGCCGAAAGCATATCGGCGGGCAAGCCGAAACCTAGATGTTTGCGCATCAGCTCTAGAGCGTTTGCAGCCGAGTCGGACGCCTCCTTACCTTCTTTGTTAGGGCGTTCGAGAACAGCGCCAGCGGGCGTGACGGTGATGCGGGCGAGAATCCCGTAGAGCGGCGTCATGAGCGTGAGTTCCGTGAAGTCTTTTGCTTCGACGAGCTTCCAGCGGCCGGTGACGGCCTCGATACCATCGGGGCCTTCGGCGCGCAATGAAAAACGCCCGGCGCGCTCCCGGCTATCGAGCGGCTGCACGGCAACGCAACCGCTCAAGAGCATGAGGCTGCCAAAAAGCAACGTGCGGCGCTTCATTTTGCTGGGCCGCGATGGTGACGCAGCTCTTTGGCTTTCGTGTTGTTCGGCTCTCCTTCGAGCACCGAAGCGATGTAACTGTCCGCTTCGACCGTCTTGCCGACAACATAAAGGATTTCAGCCAGATGCAGGGCGATTTCGGTATCGGCCGGCATGGCGTTTTGAGCTTTGCGTACCAACTTTTCGGCCTCTTCAAGACGTCCCTGGCGGTAACGCAGCCAACCCAGGGAATCGGTGATGGCTGCATCCTTGCCTCCGCTCAATTCCATAGCCTTGTTGAGGTAACGCTCTGCCTTGTCCAAATGCATTGCGCGTTCGGCCCACAAAAAGCCCAGAGAGTTCCAACCGTTGGGGTTGTTCGGGTTTTCGGCGATGAAGCGCTCAAAGAGTTTTTCGGCATCCTGGAAGCGATCCTGCTGTACGGCAAGGATCGCGGTGCGATAAAGCAACTCGGGATTCTTGGGGCCGGTTTCAAGCGTTTGGATCAGCACGTCAAGAGCCGGCTGAATTTGTTTGGTTTTTAAAAGCAATTCGGCGCAGGCTACATCCAAGCTCATTTTTCGTTTGGCGTCGGAAGTGCGGATGCCGCGTAAAACCTTGCAGGCACCGTCCACGCTACCGGATTCAGCCAAAAGTTCGGCCTGTTTGATGCGCGCAGCCTCGTATTTATCGCCGCCTTCAACGCGGCCAAGCCATTCAATGGCGGCCAGACGGTCCCCTTGCGCGAGTTTGACCATTCCCAGACGCACGTATGCTGTATCGGGCAGCAACGCCGTTTTTTCGGCTTTGCTCAACAGCACGAGGTAGCGCTTGTAGTAGAGTTCCGCACGCTCGTAGAGATGGGCCTCTTCGGCGATCATACCGAGCAGCATCATGCTGTGTGCGTCGTCTCGACGGCCCACTTCAAGACGCTTGAGTTGAGCGTCAAGCTTCTTGTCGTTGCCGGTGCGAAGCAACGACTTGGCGTAAGCCAAACGAAGCTCGAAGGCGTCCGGATGGCGCTGAAGGTAGTCTTCCAAGCGCTTCATGGCCTTTTTGGGGTCGTTTTGGAATTCTGCATCAATGCCCTTCATCAGCACGTGCGGACTGTCGGGCGCAAGATCCATTGCTTTGCTTGCGTGCATGGCAGCCTGCGGCGTCATGCGAGCGCGAGCTGCGAGTTCGGAGAGCACGAGTTGAGCGCGGGCGTCGTCCTTGAGATCCGCAGCCGCTTTGACGAAAGCGTGGTAAAAGAGATCCTTGGCCGGAGCTTTCAGCTGCATGGCGCCCAGTTCGTCCAGGGCCCCCGCCGGATCGCGAGCCGCTTGTACCAGTCCTTTGACGAGTTCTCCCGCTTCGTCGTATTTGCCTTGGCTGAAAAGTTCTTCAGCTTTGGTCAGACGTATCTGGCGGTTGTTGGGATCAAGCCCCGTCCAAATTTTGAGGGCCTCATTGGCCGCTTCTTCGTTGTCTGCTTCCTGCGCAATGTCAAAGGCGCGTCCGGCCGCTTCGGCAGAGCGTCCCTTTTGCGCCGCGTTCAGAAAAGCCTTCCAAGCGAGTTCCGAATCGCCGGACTGTACGGCGAATTCGCCGACAAGAAGACTGCGGATAATGTCAGAGTCCTGTGCGGCTTTTTGCGCGGCGAGTTGATCTGCGCGGTCAACCGTGTCCGAGGCCAGAGGAGATGCGGCGTGTACGGCGGCAAAGCCCAGAACGGCGCCGAGAAGAATGCTAAGCGAAGTACGAATGGCGGACATGCGAAAAAACGTGCGATACGGAAAAGAGTAGGCATCAGCCTTCTTTCAAACGAACGATGAGTATAGCGGGCGCAGACCGTAGACGGCTTAATCCGCACGTCTAGTTGTTACAATCGGTGGGCCCAATCAGGATTTTGTTGCCATGATTTTTAACCTGTTATCGCGGTTCTGGATTGCCGTTATCAAAAGCCTCAGGCACATGCCTGTGAGCGCTCGCTCAGCGTTGGCCGGCTTTCTTGCGCTCTTGTTTTGGATAGCCATCCCGAAGCGCCGTCGCGTGACGCTTACCAATCTGAGGTTGTGCTTTCCGGACAAGACAGACGCTGAACGCAAGAAAATAGCAAAGAGTTTTTACCGAAAGCTCATGCGCGCGGCGCTTGATCACGGAGTCTTATGGAGCGGTACCCGCGAAGAGGTAGCCGCAATGGTGCGTTTTGAGGGTGTCGAAAACATTACCGAAACCGTGGCTCGCGGTGAGCATTTGATCGTGATTTCCCCTCACTTCGTCGGGCTCGATGCGGCGGGCATCGGGCTGAATTTGCACGTGCGCGGCTGTTCTCTTTACCAAAAGCAGGCCAATCCGGTCTGGGACGAAGCGGCTCTGAAGGGACGCCTGCGTTTTGCCGATCCGGAACTGATTGCCAAGCACGGGCGCGGAGACCTAAAGGCTGTGATTCGCGCCATGAATAAGGGGCTACCCTTTTATTATTTGCCCGACATGGACCACGGCCGGAAGAACTCCATTTTCATTCCGTTTTTCGGTGTGCCGGCAGCAACCGTGCCGATGGCTTGTCGTTTGGCGAAGCTTACGCGGGCGAAAGTGTGCATGTGTATTGCCGAGATGACGGACGAGGGCTACACGGTTCATATTTCGCCTGTCTGGGAGAACTATCCGACCGACGATGTCGAAGCCGATACTCGACATATCACGGCCGAACTCGAAAAGTGGATTCTCAAACTGCCGGATCAGTACCTTTGGTCGCATCGACGCTTTAAGACGCGTCCCGAAGGGGAACCTTCCGTGTACGACTAATCGGACCAGTAACTATGCGATTTACCAAAATGCAGGGCGCGGGCAACGACTTTGTCATGCTGGACGCCACGCAGGAACCGTTTACCTTGACGACCGAACAGATCCGCGCGTTGTGCGATCGTCGCTACGGCGTCGGATGTGATCAGTTGTTGGTGGTTGAAAAAAGTGCTCTGCCCGAAGTTGACTTCAAGTACCGCATTTTCAACTGCAGCGGCGGTGAAGTCGAAATGTGCGGCAATGGCGCGCGTTGCTTTGCTGTTTTTGTGCGAGAACTTGGGTTGACCGACAAAACGACGATTGCCTGCGAAACGGTCAAAGGCGTCATTCGTCCGCACATGGAAGATGACGGCTCGGTTACCGTGGACATGGGGCGGCCCCGTTTTGAGGCTGCTGATGTCGGGCTCATGACACAAGGGCTTGAAACGAAGACCGAGGGTGAAGCAACGCTCTATAAAATCGCGGCTGCAGGGCTCGACAACTGGGTGAGCGTTGTCTCGATGGGAAATCCTCATGCCGTTCGTTTGGTCGAGAACGTTGCAACCGATCTGGTTTGTTCCGTGGGCAGCGCTTTTCAGAAGATGCCGGTGTTTGAGCATCAGGTCAACGCCGGCTTTATGCAGGTCGTCAGCTCAAGAGAAATCAATCTGCGAGTTTACGAGCGAGGCGCGGGTGAGACGCTTGCCTGCGGTTCGGGAGCGTGCGCCGCGGTGACTTCGGGCATTCGCCGCGGTTTTTTGGGTAACGACGTACTCGTTCACATGCGGGGCGGCGACATTCGCGTGCGTTGGAGCGGCGAATCCGAAGCGTCCGTTTATCTATCGGGACCGGCCGTGACTGTTTTCACCGGCGAAATTGACCTGGATCGGATCGTGTTGCCGACAGCCAATTTTTGAGAAAGAATTTTTGACACGAATTTGAGAATTGATATGCAAGACATCGTTCTGAAGAAAGGCAAGGAGAAAAGTCTGCTGCGCCGGCATCCGTGGGTTTACGACACTGCAGTTGCCAAGGCCGGACAAAAAGGCGTAAAGATCGCCGCCGGCGAAATGGTGCGGGTGGTTTCGCACGACGGACGCGAACTGGGTTACGGTGGTTGGTCGCCAGCTTCCACACTGCGAGTGCGCATGTTCACTTACGCAGGGGAAGAGGCTCCGCAGCCGGGTTTTCTCACGCATCGCATCGAAAAAGCGGTTGCCGCGCGAGCTCATCTACTGGAACGTACCAATGCCCGCCGACTGGTCTTTGCCGAGGCCGACGGCATTCCGGGGCTGGTGGCCGATATGTACGGTGATTGGGTGGTGACGCAATTTCAGAGCGCGGCCGTGCAGGCCAACAGTGCAGAAATCGTTGACGCTTTGATGAAGGCTACGGGAGCCAAAGGCGTGTTTGACCGATCGGACGCAGCCACCCGCAAGCGCGAAGGGCTTGAGGAGCACGTAGGCGTACTTGCCGGCGAAGAACCTCCCGACATCATTGAAGTCGTGGAAGACGGAGTGAAGTACGGTGTTGATGTGCGCGTGGGGCACAAGACGGGTTTTTATGTCGATCAGCGAGAAAGCCGTCTGGCCGCACAAAACATCGCTCGAGCTTTTAAGAAGGAAACCGGTCGCGGTCTTCGTGCGCTCAATTGCTTCTGCTACACGGGCGGCTTTTCGTTGGCGCTTGCCGCGGGCGGCGCCGAAGAGGTTGTAAGCGTCGACTCTTCGGCAGAAGCGCTTGCCCGCGCTCAGGCCAATGCCGAACTCAACGGCTTTTCGTCTGATGTGTGCAAGTGGCAGCAGGCCGACGTCTTTGAGTATCTGCGCCAGGCACGCGAGGCGGGCGATACGTACGATCTCATTATTTTGGATCCGCCCAAGTTTGCTTCGAGTCACTATCATGTGGATCGCGCCGCAAGAGCTTACAAGGACATCAACCTCAACGGATTGCGCCTGCTTCGCGCCGGCGGCCAGTTGTTAACGTTCTCCTGCTCGGGAGCCATTGACACGGATCTTTTTCAGAAGATCGTGGCGGGAGCTGTCATTGATGCACGCCGCCAGGCATGGGCGCTCACACGCTTCGGAGCCGGGGTTGATCATCCGCTTTTGATGACGTTCCCTGAGGGTGAGTATCTCAAGGGGCTACACCTGAAGCTTTGCGATTAAGATGTTGTAAAACTTGAAAAAGGCGCCTTTGACAAGGCGCTTTTCCTATTGAGGGCGAGACAAAAATGACGGAAGACTTTGATCCGATGGCCGAACCAGATATTTCGGTTACGGTACTCACAGGCTTTTTGGGCGCCGGCAAGACGACGCTGTTGAACCGTATCCTTAAGGAAAACCATGGTCTCAAAATTGCCGTGATCGAAAACGAACTCGGCGAACAGACTATTGACAATGATCTGCTGGTCCAAGACGGCGCCGAACAGATCGTGACGATGAATAACGGTTGCATCTGCTGCACGATTCGCGGCGATTTGTCGCGTGTGCTCACAAACTTGCGCATCCAGCGTGACAAGGGCGAAATCGATTTTGACCATGTTGTCATCGAAACGACGGGTGTTGCCAATCCTGGTCCCGTGTGTCAGACCTTTTTCATGGACGATGCTGTGGCGGCCTTTTTCCGCCTCGACGGCGTGGTGACGCTCGTGGATGCCAAGCACGCTGCTGAAACGCTTGCCAAAGAGGAAGTGGCCTTTGATCAGATCGCCTTTGCGGATCGCATCTTTATTTCCAAGGCTGATTTGGTGAGCGCCGAAGAACTCGCTGCCCTCAAAGAACGCCTGATTTCGATTAATCCCCGCGCGCCGATTGAAGTTGCAGACATGGGTAATGTTCCCGTTGACAAGGTGATCGATATCTATGGCTTCAACATGAATGACATATTGGATGTTGATCCGACTTTCTTGACCGGCGCCCATAAGCACCACCACGGCGACGATGTGGCTGCTTTTGTTTTTACTTCGGACAAGCCTTTCGACGCGCCGCGTTTTGAGCAGTACTTGCAGAGTCTGGTGGCGGTCTATGGGCCCGATATGTTGCGCTATAAGGGCGTGCTCTATCTGAAGGGAACGGATCGGCGCTGCGTTGTGCAGGGCGTGCACATGGTTTTTGGAGCCGACGTGCTTGGCCCCTGGGGGAAGGATAAACCCGAAACCAAGTTTGTGATCATCGGTCGCAAACTTCCGAAAGAGGCGATTCTCAAAGGGTTTGAGTCGTGCCTGGCTTAACGTTGATTTGAAAAACGTTACAAGTCGATGCGAACAAATGGCTATGGATTCAAGCTTTTGTGCTATTGTGTGCGCCTTCAAAAAGCCTTGATAATTGTGCGGCCTTGTTTTTATGGCCGTCCGTGCGAAGGCTACTTCTGTAGATCGAAAGAGTTTTATGGCAACAAAAAAGACTTTGACCGAACAAGAGCTCTTGGCGATGTCCGATAAGGACTACATGAACGACAAGCAGCTGGAGTTTTTCCGCAACCGTCTGACGGAGATGGAAGCAGAACTGCGCCACAACGCCGGCCAGACGACTGAAAATCTGCGCGAATCGACTGTGGTGCCTGATCCGGCCGATCGTGCAACGATCGAAGAGGAACACGCACTCGAACTGCGCACCCGTGACCGCGAACGCAAACTTCTCAAGAAAGTGCAGGCTGCAATCAAGCGCATTGATGAAGGCGAATACGGCTATTGCGAAGAAACGGGTGAACCGATCGGCGTGCGTCGCCTTCTGGCTCGTCCGACGGCTACGCTTTCTCTGGAAGCGCAGGAGCGCCGCGAGATTAAACAGAAGATGTTCGGCGACTGACACGTCAACGTCAAGTGCGGTTTTTCGACGTTCAGGTCCGAGAAAATTCTCGGGCTTGAGCCTTAGTGCAAATTTCTTTTGTCGGCAACCGCGCAAAAACACGTGAGAGGAAGGCTCGAGCCTTCCTTTTTCGTAAGAACGAGCCGGATTTTTGAATCAATCCGGACGGATTCAGAGGGGATTTCATGGAACAGTTTCACGGAACGACTATCGTTTGCGTGCGCCGCGGCAACACCGTGACGATGGGCGGCGACGGGCAGGTGACGCTCGGCAACGTCGTCTTCAAGGCCACCGCACGCAAGGTGCGCCGCATTTATCACGATCGCATTTTGGTGGGCTTTGCCGGTGCAACGGCCGATGCTTTTACACTGGTGGAACGCTTCGAAGGCGAACTTGAAAAACATTCGGGCAACCTGATGCGCGCGGCGGTGGAGCTTGCCAAACTTTGGCGTACTGACCGTATGTTGCGTCATCTTGAAGCCATGATGATTGTGGCCGACAAAGACGCCACGCTGGTACTCTCGGGCAACGGTGATGTGATCGAACCCGAAGGCGGCATCGCTGCGATTGGTTCGGGTGGCAACTATGCTCTGTCGGCGGCGCGTGCTTTGAAGGAACATACCGAAATGGATGCGCCTTCCATCGTCAAGGCGGCCTTGGATATCGCCGGTGACATCTGCATCTACACCAACCGCAACCAAACCATCGAAACGCTGCAAGGCTAATTTATTTTTCTAGAACAGTTTTTTCGAGATGAACGAAACCGACCGCTCCATGCTCACGCCGCGCGAAATCGTGAGCGAACTCGACAAATACATTGTGGGTCAAAACGACGCCAAGCGCGCCGTTGCTGTAGCGCTTCGCAACCGTTGGCGCCGCAGTCGCGTGCCCGAACCGCTACACTCGGAAATCACCCCCAAGAACATTTTGATGATCGGACCGACAGGCGTTGGTAAGACCGAAATCGCTCGTCGCTTGGCCAAGCTCACTGACGCGCCGTTTGTGAAGACGGAAGCGACAAAATTTACCGAAGTTGGCTACGTCGGCCGCAATGTGGAATCGATCGTGCGCGATCTGATGCAAGCCGGAATCAAGCTCGTTGAGGCGCAGCAGAAAAAGCGTGTGATGACGCGAGCTCGCGAACAGGCAGAAGAACGCGTGCTTGATCTTCTTTTGCCTCCGCCCGCTCCCGTTGAGGGCCAGGCGGCTCCGGTGCCGGTCGAAGGTGCCGCTCGCCGTCGTTTCCGCGAAGACTTGCGCGCTGGCCGCTTGGATGACAAGACCGTAGAAGCCGATGTGGCAAGTAATGCTCCCGTCTTTAACATGATCGGTCCGGAAGGCATGGACGATCTGGAAAATCAGCTCCAAAGCGTCTTTGACAAGATCAATGCTTCGCGTCGCGAAAAAAAGCGTCTCAAGATCCGCGAAGTGATGGAAATCTACACGGACGAAGAAGCTGGAAAGCTGATTGATCACGAAGACCTCACGCGTCGCGCGATCGAAAGCGTGGAAAACAACGGGATCGTTTTTATTGACGAAATCGACAAGATCGCGGGTGGTGCCGAACGTCACGGTTCGGGCGACGTTTCGCGTGAAGGCGTGCAACGTGATCTGTTGCCGTTGATTGAGGGCACCTCCGTAAAAACCAAGTACGGTTGGGTGAAGACCGACCACGTACTCTTTATTTGCTCGGGTGCCTTCCATCTTTCCAAGCCTTCCGACTTGGTTCCCGAACTGCAGGGACGTTTGCCGATTCGTGTGGAGTTAAAAAGCCTTACCGAAGAAGACTTCGAGCGTATCCTTACCCAGACCGATGCTTCTGTTGTCAAGCAGTACGAAGCACTTCTGGGGGCCGACGGCGCCAAGCTTACTTTCACACCCGAGGCGATCAAGGCGATTGCTCATTATGCGTTTGAAGTGAACGAGCGAACGGAAAACATTGGTGCCCGACGCCTCTACACCGTGATGGAAAAGCTGCTTGAAGAAGTGAGCTTTGACGCAGGCTGCCGCAGCACGATGGAAGTGACGATTGACGAAGCGTACGTGCGTGAGCGTCTGGACGTGCTCGCTGGCGATCAGGACTTGTCCCGCTACGTGCTCTAACGATTATTTCGCATGCAAGGCAGAGCCCTCTCGGCTCTGTTTTGCTATCTGCGAACACGTGGCGTTCGCAAGTCGCTGTGTGCGGTATAGTTTGGCGCGCTTGCGACGGCGTTGACATAAAAAGAAAGTATCATCAAAGCAACGCCGGAGACGTGTGTCTTTGCTGCAAGTGAACTGCTTTTTTCGGAAGCAATCCCTCGGTCATCAAAGGACAACAAACAATGCAGACTTCCGCCCCCAACACCAATTTGGTGCCCGCTTCGCTCAAAGCTGAAGTTCTTTCCGAAGCCCTTCCTTATATTCAACGCTTTCACGGCAAGACGATTGTGATCAAGTACGGCGGCAACGCCATGACGGATCCGAAACTGCAGCGCGCTTTTGCGCGAGATGTGGTGCTTTTGAAGCTTGTCGGCATGAACCCAGTGGTTGTGCACGGCGGCGGTCCGCAGATCAATAGTGCCTTGAACCGCGTGGGCAAGGTGAGCGAATTCGTACAAGGTATGCGCGTCACTGATCCCGAGACGATGGAAGTTGTCGAATGGGTGTTGTGCGGTGAAGTGCAGGGCGATCTCGTGCAAATGATCAATTCCTTCGGCGGTCATGCCGTGGGCTTGACCGGCAAGGATGGCAGTCTCATCAAGGCGCGCCGAATGAAATTGCAGGACACCAATGATCCCAATGTTTATCACGACATCGGTCAGGTGGGCCTGATTGAGGAAATCAATCCGTCGCTCGTGCAGGCGCTTGAACAGGATCACTTTATTCCTGTGATCAGCCCCATCGGCATGGGAGAAGACGGTTTGGCCTACAACATCAATGCTGACGTGGTGGCTGGGAAGATGGCCGAAACACTTAAGGCTGAAAAGCTCGTGATGCTTACCAATACGCCCGGTGTGCTTGATCGTGAGGGCAACCTTCTGAGCGGTCTGACAGCCTCTGAAATTGATGCGCTTTTTAAAGACGGCACGATTTCGGGCGGCATGCTACCCAAGCTTTCTTCTGCGCTGTCGGCGGCTCGCAACGGCGTACGCAGCGTGCATATTATTGACGGACGTGTCAATCACTGTTTACTTCTTGAAATTCTCACCCCGCAGGGCGTGGGTACGATGATCTCGGCCGATGACTGATAGCAAAAAACGCCGTAACAAACCGAATGAACATGCCGACGACGGACAAAGCCGTGCGCGGTTGTCTCGAGTCAAAGTTTGGCTGATTGACTGCGACGATACGCTCTACGAGTCTTCCCGTGGCATGTTTGCCGCCATCCATTTACGCATGGAGTCGTTCATTGCGCAAAAGCTTGGCGTGTCGATCGAAGAAGGCCGTCGCCTTCAGCATGCCTATTGGGCGCAGTACGGAGCGACTTTTTTAGGACTTGAAAAACATCACGGAATCGCACCCAAGGAATTTTTTGATGCCACGCATCGGTTTGATCTTTCCGAAGAGGTCCCTGAAGATTTCTGTCGCACCAAGTTGCGAGACAGCCTCAAAGCTCTGAAAGGCAAGCGTGTGTTGGTGACCAACGGTCCCGAATGCTACATACAAGCACTTTTGCCGCTTTTGGGCATTGCCGATTTGTTTGATGCGGTGGTAAGCGCCGACGATATGCGCGTTTTGGGCGCCTGGCGCTGCAAGCCTGATGAAACCTTATTTGCCAGTTTGGCAGCGCGCTTTAAAGCGCGTCCTGAGCAGTGCGCTTTCATTGAAGACAGTCCGGTGAACCTAAAGACAGCCAAAAAACTCGGCATGCTGACAGTGTGGTGCGCAGGCTATCGCAAACGCGAGCCGCACCGTGTGCACGCGCATGCTTGGGCCGATGTTGCCGTGGACTCCTTGTTTGAGCTTGCCCGCCGCGTGCGTAACGCTCGCTCGCAGGCTTGCCTGACGCAGGAGAGATGCAAATGATGAAGGTGTTGAAGACTTGCTGGCGCGGATTGGATTTTCTTCGGCGTCTGACTCTGAACCTGGTTTTTTTGTTGGTTCTTGGCGCGGTTATTTTTGCCTTTTTCTACGAAAAGCCCGTGAGTGTTCCCAATAACGCCGTGTTATTGGTGACTTTGTCGGGGCAGATTGTGGAAGAGGATGACTTTGACGGCCAGGGAACATTTTCTTCCATGGTTGACGGCTCGGACTCCTTCACGCGTCTGCGCGACGTGACGCGGGCTTTGTCGCTTGCTGCCGAAGACAAACGCATTGCGGCGGTGCATTTCCGTGTGCAGGATCTGCAAAAAGCGGGCCTGGCTTCGCTTCGTGAGATCGGCGCAGCAATGGATCGCGTGAAGGCTGCCGGCAAGAAAATCACCGTTTGGTCGACAGGCTACAGCCAGATTCAGTATGCGGTTGCCGCGCATGCCAACGAGGTCTTTGTTCACCCTATGGGCGGCGTGATGCTCAAGGGGCTTTCCGGAACCCGCCTTTACTGGGGCAGCGCGCTCAAAGAGTTGGGCGTGACGGTGCATGTATACCGCGCGGGTGACTACAAGAGTGCTCCAGAAATTTTTGTGCGCTCCGAACCCTCTAAAGAATCGCTTGCGGCTGATCGTTTCTGGATGAAAGACATCTGGTGGCAATACACCGCCAACATCGAGTCTTCCCGAGGTTTGATGCCGGGTGCTGTCGACAAGGTGATTGCTACGTATCCCGAGCTCCTTGAAAAAGCGCAAGGAGACATGAGCCGGGTAGCACTCGACCAAAGCCTGATTGATTCGGTGCATACGGCCGATGAGGTGATCGATATTCTGCGCACCCGTATGGGTTGGAAGAGTGCGACCGAAGAAAGGCTTCTTGACTATCGGCTTTATCTTGAGGCTGCAGAAAACGTTCCGTCCGGAAAACGCGTTGCCGTGGTGACGATCGAAGGTGAAATCAAAGACGGCGGCGACGGCCCCGGCATGACCGGTGAACGCGACGCCGTGCAACGCATCCGAGCCGTACGCGAGTCGCCTGACTATGCGGCTCTGGTGGTGCGTATCGATAGCCCCGGCGGCAGTCCGGTGGCTGCCGAACTGATTCGCCGTGAGCTGGAACTCGTCAAAAAGGCAGGCAAGCCTGTGGTTGCAAGCTTTGGCGACTATGCCGCAAGCGGTGGCTACTGGGTAGCATTAGGTGCCGACACGATTGTGACCGATCCGATGAGTATCACCGGTTCCATTGGCGTGTTCGGCATGATGCCGACTTTTGAAAAGGCCATTGATCGATTGTCGCTCGGTACGGGCGGCGTATCGACTTCACCGCTTGCTGATGCGATGAATCCGCTCAAATCGGTGACGCCCGAGTACGGGAAAATGATGGAACTTTCCGTGGCCCGCATTTACCGTGACTTCATTTCATTGGTTGCCAAAGGTCGCAAAATGGATGAGCAAAAAGTAGCGGCATTAGCGCAGGGGCGCGTTTTTACTGGCCGGCAGGCAATCGATACGGGGCTTGCCGATACTTTGGGCGGTCTGGACGTGGCCTTGAAAAGGGCTGCTGAGATGGCCAATGTGCCCAATGCGCCCGCTGAATTCATCGAGCGTGACGGGTCTGGCTTGTCGATGATGGTGATGCGCCTGATGCGTCGCGCCATGGTCGAAACAGGTTTTGCCGAAGCGATGCGGCTGGCGGCTCCCGCCGTGCAGGTGCTTGAGCCCGTCCAACGCCTGCAGCAGACAGTTTCGGGGACAATGCCTCTGTACACGCATTGTTTGTGTACGGCGCAATAAATCGGGAGGGGACGCTGATGTATAGCAAACGTCCCCTCAAATTTTTGTCGGGTCAATCAATCGTTTCAGAGGTGCTTTTTGAGTTCCTCGACAACTTCAATATCGGCAGGCAACCAATCGACGGTGTCAAGTTCGTCGCGGGTGAGCCACTTCATGGCTTCATGCTCGACCAATTCGATCTCGCCCTTCGTGATGCTCGACAGGAAGCAGTGCATCGTGAGGTGGAAATTCGGGTAGTCGTAGTCGACTGTCGTCACGAACTTGTCGGGGTGAATCGTGACGCGCAGTTCTTCCTCAATTTCTCGCACGATCGCTTCTTCGGCGGTTTCGCCTTGCTGCACTTTGCCGCCCGGGAATTCCCAGCCGTCTTTGTATTCGCCGTAGCCGCGCTGCGTGGCAAGAATCTTGCCGTCCTTGACGATGATGGCGGCAACGACTTCAATGGTCTTCATCAGAAAAAATCCTCTCAAAAATGGTGGCGTGAAAGTATACGTGCTTGGTCAAACGGCTTCTAAGACGTCAGATAGGTGTAAATGTCGTTTCGAACCGGCACGCGCAATCGGTAGTTGATTTCGAATGCATCGTCCCCCTTGACCTTGACTGGTTCAGGTTCGCCTTCTGCATCAATTTCTCCCAGGAAGTAGAACGATTTGGCCTCTGCATCGTCTTTGTTTTTACGGACAAAGAGGTAGATGCGGTTGTTTTTGTCTTCACTGGTGCGTTTGAAGATGTGATCGGCGTCGCTGGAGCTGACCTTTCGTTTGGTCTTGGAGAGTGCAACCATATGGTTTTCTGATACGAAGTGATCTTCGTAGGCAATGGCGTGGTCGTCTTTGTTGTAGTTGACGAAAACGGGTAGTGTCCGAGACGACCTGTCGTAGAAGTAGCCGCCGATATTTTGCGCCGTGATATTGCGCGACCAATCGAGCATACGACAGACGTCCTCGTATGTGTAGCGCTCGTAGAGTTTCAAGAGGGTGTTGCCGTAGCCGCCTTTGTAGGTGAGTTCGTAACGGGTTTTGATGAATTCGGTCAGATCCTTCAGTTCCCGGCTGAAAAGCGGATTGGCGGTAAGCGTTGACACGAAGGTGTCGGCTGCATGCCATTCACCGTCTTTTTCGATCTCAATGACAGCACAGTCGGAATTGTCTTCTTTTTCTTTTTGCGTGCGCCAGAAGTTGCTTGTGAGAATTCGCTCACAAGACTGCAGGTGCGACTCGGACGGATTTGACGAAAAGTGCCGGACAAAGTTGGCAATGAATGCCGATTTGAGATTGTTGTGTTCTCCGTTGAGGATCAGTTCAAGGACAAGAATTTCGCTTACGCGTTGGGCGTTGCCTAGGCGCTGGGTGAGGTATGACAGATACTTCTGTGCGGCGGCGTCCATTTCGCCAAAGTCTTCGCCGTCTTTTTCCATTTTCTTCAGGAAGGCGTAGTAGGTGCCGCAGGCTTCAAAAATCTTGATCGGATCGATCAAGCCGTGCACATCAAAGTCGAGAATCGACGGAATGCGGCCGAGCTTGAATTTGAGTAGTCGATAGGGTTCGCGCAGGCTTGTTATGGTATTTGTGCGTGCCGAATCAATCGCCTCGTAAATGCGCTTGCGTGAGACGGCGTCAAAGTGAATGCTCGAAGGGCCAGACAAGACCTGAGTCCCTGTGGCGACCACACGGCGCATGTAATCCTTGTTGTAAGTGCGATCGCCCGAGAGCGCCACCGGAATGAGAAAGTTGTTGTTGTACTGGCCGATAAAGTCCAGGATGACTACATATTCCTTGGTGTCGTGTTTGCGCAGACCGCGGCCGATTTGCTGCACGAAGACGATCGGACTTTGCGTGGGCCGCAGCAGGATGACTTGGTTGACTTCGGGAATGTCGATGCCTTCGTTGAAAATGTCGACCGAGAAGATGTAATCAAGAGCTTCGTCTCCAGCCTCCAAAGCGAGGCGTCTGCAGGCTTCTTCTCGAGCACTTTGCGAGTCGTTACCGCTCAAGTGAACGGTACGAAGACCGCGAGAATTGAATTTCTGCGAGAGAAGGCGAGCCTCTTCGTTGGAACTGCAAAAGACAAGAGCTTTGAGGCGAGAACCGCTATATCCGTAGTAGTCGGACTGCTTGAGAATGTGATCGACGCGATCGTCAGACACAAGCTTTGAAAAGTCTTTGAGCTCGTAGTCTTTGTCGTTGATTTCAAGGCCAGTGATGCCGAAGTAGTGAAACGGACAAAGAAGGTCGTTTTCAAGTGCTTGTTGCAGACGGATTTCCGTGAGGATATTGTGTCCAAAAAGTCCGTATACGTCGAAGCCATCCGGTCGCTCGGGTGTGGCTGTCATGCCGAACCAAAGCTTGGGTCTGAAGTGCTCCATGATGCGCTTGTAACTGTCGGCGCCGGCGCGGTGCACTTCGTCAATCACGATCACATCGAATTCTGTCGGGGCAAACGTGCCGTCGTTGAGGTGCTTGACCATGGTTTGCATGGTTGCAAAGACAATGTCCCGATCGGTTTCCTGCTGTTGCCCGATGAAAACGCCGTATGTGTAGGACTGGCCCATGACGTGGCGGTAACTCTCAAGTGACTTGCGGGCAATCTGTTCGCGATGTACGAGAAAAAGAGCTCGTTTGGGTTGAATGGCTTTGAGGGCAAAGGCCGAAGCGTAAGTTTTGCCGGTGCCGGTGGCCGAAATCAACAGACCTTTTTTGGGGACGGTGATGTCGGCGCCTGGCTCTTCTTTTCTCATGAGCGTCAGAAGATTGTCCGCGAGGCGCTTTTGCATGGCGTTCGGACGGATTTCCTGGTGGGCGAGCTCGCCAGCGAGTGTCGGTTCGTGCGAGAAAAACGTTCGGCGTACTGTTCTGGTTTGTTCGTACTCGATTCGGTAGTCGTCGAGTACGCCTTCGAGTGCGTGAGAGGCTGAATGTTCCCATAGGGCATCGAATTCGGTCTGAATCTGGCGTGCGAATTCACCTTCGGCGGCACTCACAAGTCGTGCGTTCCATTCCTGATTGACGGTAAGTGCCGTCTGCGTGAGGTTGGAGCTGCCGACAATGATGCTGCGAAGCCGTCCTCGATCAAAGATGTAGCCCTTGGTGTGAAACCCGGTTTGTCCGGCTTCTTCGGCACGAAAGAATTTGATCTCGATGTTAGATAGTCCGGCGAGCTTCTCGAGCGCACGCGGGTCGGTGAACATCAGATAGTTCGTCGTTAGGATGCGCCCCTTGATACCTCGCGCTTCCAGTTCTTTGAACGTCTGCAGCAGTGGCGTGATGCCGCCCATCGTGATGAAGGCAACGCTGAAATCGAACTTCTGGCAGCGCAACAATTCTTGTTCGAGCACCGAAATCACTTTGGTGCCGGAGCCCGACATATCGTTAGCCAGCAATTGCGCGCGCAGATTTTGCTCCGAAGCGACCGAAGCGTCGACAAACGACGTCAAAAGTCCGTCGCGCAGACTGCGGCAGAAATTTCCATCCAAAGCCATGGCACTCGAGAAACAAGAGAAGAAAAGTCACTTCCGGCAGCATAGCCGGAGCGACCGGTGCGTGTCCAGGAATATTTCGAGATAGGGCTTTCCCGAGAGAAAGACTTGAGTAGCGGACAACTTTCATTTTTCACAACATAGCTTGCGGATTTTTGAAGTTGTCCCAGGCAAATGTTCGGAGACTTCGCAAAAAACAATAAAAACTCAAGAAGTTTTTTTAGACCCGGGAAAACCTGCCGGACAAGACTGACAAAGCGCTCAGTCTTTGCCTTTCGACTCCACACCCACAACCGGCAGCCGTTTTCCTCCAATGGAATGCTCAATCAATGCGTGCTGTTTGCGCTTTGATTGCGGCGTCATGACAAAAGCAGGAGAACAGGCAATGAAGTCCCTGATGACCTCAAGAAGAACGTTGATCAAGGCGACAGCGTTTAGCGGACTGGCAGCTGCAATTGACAAGACGATTCCGATCGGCTTGATTGAAGATGCTAAAGCTGCCGGGGCGGCAGCTAAAGTTGAAGCCTCTGCCGGCGGTGATACAAAAATCGTAAAGACGTGCTGCCGCGGTTGTATTCAGAATTGCGGTGTTTTGGCTCATGTCCGAAACGGTCGCGTTGTCAAGCTTGAGGGCAACCCCGAATACCCGATGTCGCATGGTGCAATCTGCGCCAAGGGCTTGTCGGGCATCAATGCGCTCTACCATCCGGAACGCAACAAGTATCCGTTGATCCGCGTGGGCAAGCGCGGTGAAAACAAGTGGAAGCGCATTAGCTGGAAGGAAGCCATTGATACCATCGCTGAAAAGATGATGGAAGTGCGTGCCAAATACGGCGCCGAATCTGTGCTCGTAACGACGGGCGGCGGTGGCAACCCGGCCTTCCGTGGTATCCCTCGTTTTGCCAATGCGTTTGGCACCCCGAACTTTTATGAGCCGGGCTGCGCACAGTGTTATCTGCCTCGTACGCTTGCTTTCGGCATGATGTACGGCGGTCCTGATACTTCAATTGCTGACGAAAAGTCGCGCGAAATCTACAACCCCAACACGGAAATGAAGACATTGGTGCTGTGGGGTACAGATTCATCCAACAGCAGTCCGGCCACCGGTGGCAACGCCATCGTGCGTTTGCGTGCCAAGGGCGTTCGCACGATCGTCATTGATCCGCGCTTTGTTCCGGAAGCTATGCGCGCCGATGTCTGGCTGCCGATTCGTCCGGGTACCGACGTGGCACTGATGCTGTGCTGGATTCGCTACATCATGGCCAACAAGCTCTACGACGAAGACTTCGTCATGCGTTGGACCAATTTGCCGTATCTGGTCAACGCCAAGACGAAGATGATGCTTCGAGCAAGCGACTTGGATCCTAAGGGTGATGCCAAGACCTTTACGGTTTGGGATAAGAAGACCAACAGTCCCAAGGCAATTGCTTATCCGTGGGATGATGCGCTTGACCCGGCGCTTGAGGGGACGTTTGAATACAAGGGCGTGACCTACAAGACGGGCTTTACGATGATGCGCGAGCGCAGCGAACCGTGGACGTTGGAAGCTGCAGGCAAAGAGTGCCGGCTTGATCCTGACAAGATCAAGAAGGCCATTGAGTTGTACTGCGACGGTCCGGCCGGTATCTCTCTCGGCGTTGCGACCGACCAGACTCCCAATTCCGTGCAGGCGGCAATGGGGGCTGTCATTTTGAATGCCTTGGCTGGTAATGTGGAACGCCCCGGCGCTCTGATGCAGCGCAACCCGACGACCAATGTGGTGCCCGCCGGATCTCTGGCAACGCGTTGCTCGTATCTGCTTCCCAAGGGGCAGCTCACCAAGCGTCTGGGCAGCAACGAACACAAGGGGCTTATGCAGTGGGATGCTGCGCAACCTTCGGCCGTGCTGCAAGCCATGCTCACCGGCAAACCCTATCCGATCAAGGTTTGGCTCGAGCGCTCCGGCAACAAGATGCTGCAAAACGCCAATCCTCAGAGTTGGTTGCCGGCTATGAAGAACGTCGATCTGATCGTGCACATGTTCATGTATCCGACATCGTTCTCGATGTACGCCGACATTCTGTTGCCCGCGACCGAATGGCTCGAAACGAACATGTTGGTCGAAGCGCTCAACATGGTCTTTGCGCGCCAGCCTGTGGCCCACGTTTGGGAAACCGAAGACGAAACGCTTTTCTGGTCGAAACTCATCAAGCGCTGCGCGGCACTTGGCAACGAAAACTGCAAGCGCGCCTGTGATCCGGCCTTCATGAAGGGTGATTTGGCCTACTGGGACTCGATGGAAGAACTTCTCGACGGCCGTCTGAAGAATATCGGCATGACCTGGAAGCAATTCCTGAAGGTTCAGCCTTACACCTTCATGCCGTATGAAAAGTGGAACAGCTACTACGTCTACAAGAAGGAAGATCCGAAGACGGGCAAGCCCGTGGGGTTCGGCACGCCTTCGAAGAAATTGGAACTTTACGGAGAGGTCTTTATTGAACTGGGTCGCACCGGCAAACCGTATGCCTTGGACAAGGTGCCGCCGGTGAAGAAGGACTACGATCCGTTGCCTTACTACTTGCCACCGTCAGAGTTCACCGAAGAGACGCGAAAGGATTACCCAATCACGCTTACCAACGGTCGTCTGCCGATGTACCACCACGGTACGTTGCGCAATATCCCGTATCTGCGCGAGATCTATCCCGTTCCCGAAATCTGGCTCAATCCGGTTACGGCACCCAAGTACGGCGTTACGACCGGCGACTGGGTTTGGATCGAATCCAAGCGCGGCAAGACACGCGGCAAGGTTCGCGTGACCGAAGGTATTCCGCCGGAGACGGCTTATATGGAACGTTTCTGGTTCCCCGAAACGCTCTACACGAAGACGCACGGCTGGACGGAATGCAACGTCAATGTTCTCACGAAGAACGACGCTCCCTTTAACGATATGGTCGGCACCTACACGCTGCGAGGCATTCAGGTGCGCATCAGCAAGGCCAAGGAAGGCGCACCGAAGGGAATCTGGCAGAAGCCGGAAGACTTCGCACCGTGGATGCCCAAACCCACGGATACGACGCCTAATCCGAAGCTCTAAAGGGTGACGTAGTCTGAGAGATATTCAGTCTTAAGGCATGAGGACACTGGAAGTGGCATTAGGCATTCCATTGGTGCCCTCGCCTTGAGACCGATAAAAAATACAACGGAGAACAAAGATGACCCACAAGACATTGGTTATCGATCTTGATCGCTGCATCGGCTGCTATGCCTGCGAAGTTGCCTGCAAAAATGAAAACAGCATTCCGCTGGGTGTGCACTACAACAAGGTGCTCACCATCGGACCGCTCGGAAAATTTCCTGACATCCAGCAGTATTTTCTACCGTCCGTTTGCCAAAACTGTCGTGAGGCTCCCTGTGTGAAGGTGTGCCCGACGGGTGCCACCTATCAGCGCAAGGAAGACGGTCAGGTGCTGATTGACAAGGAAAAGTGCATCGGTTGCAAGATGTGTATGGCCGCGTGCCCCTATGGTGCACGCAGCTTCAATGCGCAGGCCAAGGTGGTCGAGAAGTGCACGCTTTGCGACCATCTGCAGAAGGTGGGCGAGAAGCCCGCTTGCGTGAAGGTGTGCTGCGCAAACGCTCGCTTCTTCGGAGACATTGATGACCCCAACAGCGATGTTTCCAAGGCGATCGCAGCGGCCGGTCCCGAGAACGTACACTCGATGCCCGATAGCGGCAACAAGCCCACGGTGCGTTACATCCTGCACAAGAAGAACGCTCCCTGGCAGCCCAATCCTCCGAAGATGCTCTGATCGGAGTTGAATATGGGTGTCGGCTTTGCCGCAGTGCTTGCGGCGGTGTTTGCCGCCGCCGCGACAGGTCTTTCGGGAGCGGTCGCCGTGCTCGAAAGACGAAGTGCGCCTGTTCCGTCGCTTACGCTGGCAAGCGCGCTGGCCTGTATCGCATTGCTGGCTTTGGCCGGCACTTCTTTGATGCAGTTGGGCAGGCCGCAATTGATATTTGCGGCCTTTTCCAATCCCGCTTCTTCGATTTTCAAGCTTGGGGTTGCATGGATCGTAGCGCTTGCGGCTTGCGCCGCCTATTTGGCGGCCATCCACCGAGCCGCATACGAGTCAACGTGCCGCAAACTGGCGCTGATCGCTTCCGTTGCTGCCGCACTGGTACTGATGGCTCACGCAAGCAACTACGTCATGCCGTGGCGCGCTGCCTGGAATACGTGGAGCATCGTGTTGCCGTTTTTCGGCTATGCGGCGCTGATCGGGGTTGCGACAATGGGATTGGTTGGGGCCGTCCACGGCTACGCGCTCGACAGGCGGGTGAGTTTGGCTGCCGGCGGTTTTGCTGTTTTCGGACTGGCGCTTTACCTTCTCATTGTTGGCGGAACCGATGCCGTGGAGCCGACAGCCTCGCGCGTGCTGACGGGCGATCTGGCGACCTGGTTTTGGGGGCTGACCGTAGGTGCGGGCGTCGTGCTCCCATGGGGACTGACGTTGTTGGCCAGACAATCGAGAGTGGCGCTTACCGCGGCTCTGTTTGCGGCCCTAGTCGGTTGTGCGGGTTGGCAAATCGTTGTGCTGCGGCTCGGGTCGGCTGCCTGGAGTTTTTTCGCGCGATAGCGCTTTTTGAATTTTGAATGAGAAAGGAAATCATGTTGACCAACCGTGACTCGCAATGCCGTGCACTTGCCGATCTTGGGAAAGTCATTGCCTCGGCTTTTGCTTTTGAAATGAAGCAGGCCTACATGGATGTGGTGATGAAAGATCGGGATGCGTGGAATTTTCACGAACTTGCGGCCAAAGGCGCAGACATGATTGCGCCTTTGGCTTGCAGACGGCGCAGAGGAAGATAAGGAGGAGACAGCGGCAGCTGATTTTGCTCGCGCATTTTTGGGTGCCGGTGTTGTCAATCAGGTGGCAGCTTATCCGTTTGAGTCCGTTTACACGAGTCCGACGCGGTTGGTGATGCAGGATGCCTATGAGGCCGTGCGTCAGCTGTACCACAAGTACGGATTCGTCAAAAGCGAAGAATGTGATCTGCATGAAGACCACATTGCGTTGGAGATTCAGTTTCTGGCACATCTGAGCGGCCGCGCGGCCAAGCTTTTTGAAGAAGGTAAGGAGGCCGAAGCGTGTGACGTTCTTCGGCTGCAAAAGACGTTTATCGAAACGCACATTAAAAACTGGGTTTCGCGTTTTTGCGACGATGTCCGTGCCTGCCCCGTTTCGCCCTTCTACAAGGGTTGGTCATATATCCTCGAGGGCTTCGTCTTCACGCTTAAGGGTGCGATAGAAGACATGCTGCAGGAATGTCCGAGCTAAACGACAAAGCGGTCACGCGCAGACAGGTGGTGGCGGGTGCCGTCGGTGCCACGGCGTTGCTTGCCCTGGGGGCGGGTGTGCGCGGCGCGAAGGGATCAGGCGAGCTGATTCGTCCTCCGGGCAGTGTCGGCGAAGACGAATTCTTGGCGCGCTGCATTCGGTGCGACCGCTGCCGCAGCGTCTGTCATCTGAATGTGATTTCGGTGGCGGGATTTTCCGACGGGCTCATCCATGTCCGTACGCCCTTTCTTGATTTTCATCTCGGACACTGCGACTTTTGTCAGGACTGTGCTCGGGTGTGTCCGACGCATGCCATCGAAATGTTTGATCCCAAAACGGTCAAGGTGGGTGTGGCCGAACTCACCGAGCGTTGCATTGCGCTTCGAACCGGGGCTTGTCGGCTTTGTTACGACGAGTGTGAATACAAGGCCATTACGCTGGACGCCCGAAACCGTCCGGTGATTCATGCGGATAAGTGCAACGGTTGCGGTTTGTGCGTGAAGGTGTGTCCGGCTAATGTTTTGCAGTCGTTTAAGGACGGTTCACAACGGGGAGTTGTGATTCATCCGATTCACAAGGAGGCTCAAAAATGAAAAAGCCTCTGAAGTCGTCTTGGCTGCGTACGCTGATTCCCGTCGTTTTCATTTTGTTCACGGTTGTCGGAACGATCTGGCACACCGGATGGGGTACGTTGTCCTCCTTCGGTTGGAAGGAGATTGCGGCGATTTGTCCCTTGGGCGCTCTCGAAACGATGCTTGCCGAAAAGACGATTTTGCCCAGAGCGCTTGTTGCTCTGGTTGTCTTTTTCGTGCTGGTGGTGATTTTCGGGCGCTTTTTCTGCGGCTGGCTTTGTCCCGTTCCGTCCGTTTCCCGTTTGCTGCAATTTCTGAAAACGGGAGGGCGCAGACGAGAAAAGGAAGAAGATGTTGCGGAGGAAGATACGCAACGGCAGATTGTTCTGCCGGCACAGCCGACACAAGACAAGCACGGGGAAACGTGCGGCATTTCATCGTGTGCCGGCTGCTCAAGCTGCAGTGCGGGTGAAGCGGTAAAGAAAGCGGCAGCACAAAAGCGGCAGGCTGCAGACGCCGGTCCTTTGACTGTTCTTGCCGGTGCTCTGGCCTCGAGTGCCGTATTCGGCTTTCCCGTATTCTGCTTGATCTGCCCTGTCGGTCTGACCTTTGCCGTGGTGATCTCACTTTCGCGGTTGTTCCAATTCAATGAATCGGGCTGGGAAGTTTTGATTTTTGCGGCATTTCTTGTCTTGGAACTGCTGGTGCTGCGGCGCTGGTGTCGCAATTTCTGTCCGTTGGGAGCTCTAATCGGGCTGATGAGCCGATTAAATCGCCTCTTTGTACCGCGCATCAATCCCCAAGCCTGCGTGCATGCGACGCATGGCGTGGACTGCCGCATTTGTGCGGACGCTTGTCCGGAGGGTATCGATCTCAGAAAGGGAAAATTGACGAGCGCTGACGTTTCAGTGTGCATCAAGTGCCGTGCCTGTGCCGAAGTTTGTCCTTCACGGGCGGTGAGTTTTCCGTTTCTGCCGTCGTCGCCTTTTGTCGAGACGGTTCCGATGCCAGCGCGAGGTCGAATCGAAATCGTGCCTGTCGCTGAGCGTCTCGTCGGTTACGAAGAAGTCAGACGGCCGCTCGATATTAGGGAGGCTGTCAGGCAGAGCTCGCGCTGCCTGCGATGCGGTCGATGCACCTCGGTCTGTCCTCAGGGCAACCGTGTGTCGCAGTGGATGGCTCTTCTGAGTCGTGGTGATGTGGATGGTGCGGCCTGCCTGATGCTGCAGGAAGGCGCCATGCCTGAAATCTGCGGGAGAGTTTGCCCGTCCGAACGGTTCTGTGAACGAGTGTGCTCCATGCAGGAAGCCGAAGGCGCAGTGATGATTCCGGATATCGAACGCGCGGTGTCGCAGTATGTCCTTGACCACGGATTCAAACCCGGCATTCGCCGTGCGAGAGTGCCTGCCAAAGCAGCGGTTATCGGCGCGGGACCGGCGGGTCTGGCTTGCGCCGATTATCTGGCCAGACGCGGCGTGAACGTGACGGTTTACGACAAAGAAAGGGAGATTGGCGGGCTTCTGTCCTACGGCATTCCGCCGTTTAAGCTTTCGCGAGACGTTGTTGCGCGGCGCAGAGCGCTCTTAAACGAACTGGGCGTGAAGCTGGTGATGGCAACGACATTGGGCAAGGAGCTGGACTTCGAGTCGATTCGCCGACAAAACGATGCGGTGTTTGTGGCCACCGGCGCAGGTTGCGCCGTCGGTCTGTCAGTGCCGGGAGGGGATTTGCCTGGGGTGTTGCCTGCCATGGTGCTGTTGGGAGCAGTCAGTCGTCGAGCGCTCGGTGAGTCGAACCAAATGCCGGATGTGAAAGGCAAACGCGTCGTAGTGCTCGGCGGCGGCGATACGGCGGTGGATTGCTTGCGCTGTGCGATTCGAGAAGGGGCGGCCTCGGCGACGGCTGTGGCAAGAAAGCCGAGAGAAGCACTGCGAGCTATGGTTGGCGAACTGCAACAGGCCCAAGAAGAGGGAGCAGAGATTCTTTGCGGGTTGCAGGTAGAGCGTCTCGTGTCTGCCGGCGGCATTGTGTCGGCAGTTTTGTGCAGGGATGGGGACGGAAAAGAACTCGAAGTGCCTGCGGATGTTGTCTTTGTTGCCTACGGATTTAGGCCGGAACCGATTCCCTGGTTGGCCGGCAGCGGCGTTGCATTTGATAACGCAGGCCGCATTTGCGTGGATGACAACAACGCGACGAACGTGGCCGGAATTTACGCCGGGGGTGATGCTGTGCGCGGAGCGGCTTTTGTGTCGACGGCGGTGGCCGACGGAAGACGCGCAGCGCGGGCGATTCTTCGGTATTGCTCAATTGCCTGACTGTCGGCGGGCACGGTCGAACGCAACCGTTGCGGCCATGTGCGCGAGCTTGCTGAAGTTTCGCATCCGAGTGCCGAGAGTGATCATGAACCATTCGGCAAACGCACGCAGTCTCGGGGAATTGCGCTCGTCTTCCAGACGAGTGATCAGGCACATTGTCCAGACTTCTCGATCCCAACCTTCGAGAATGGGAACAACCGTTCCGTTTTGAAGTTCCTCGAGTACGTGGCCGGCATAGAGGTCCACGGTAATGCCCTGATGGTTGAGCAGCAATTGCTTCAAACTCATCTGGTCGTGCGTCATGAACGTGTTTTTCCAGTGAATCGGCGCGCAGTCGCCACCGACGTTGTACAGAACGCCCGTTGGGTCATGAGCCACGGTTTTAAGCAGCAGTCCGGTGTGCTCGGAAAGGTCTTCGGGGGATTTGGGGATGCCGTGTTTATTCAGGTATTCGGGTGTGGCGAACACCGGCGTGGAGGAGCTGTTGTATTGCCGAACGACGAGGCCGGAATCATCAAGCGGAAGGCGGTTGGCGACGATGGCATCAACCGTGTCTGCCCGGATCGCATCCGGATGAACTTCGGGCAGGATCGCAAATTCCACATCGGGGTGGTCGCTCGAGTAGTGTAGTAAAGCTTCGGAGAAAAATAATCTCGCAAGCTCAATGGGGGCGGCAAAGCGGATGGTGAGTTTGTCCGACAGATGATTGCGGCTGTAGATTTCCAGATTGCGAAAACCGGTGACAAGAGGTTCGACGGACTTGACGAGTTCGGCACAGCGCGGCGTGGGTGCGATCGGACGGTGAGACTTGTCAAAGAGCGCGAAGCCGAGTTCTTCTTCAAGATTGTGAAGAAGGCGCGAGACCTTGGGCAAATCAAGATCAAGGACAATAGCGGTGCGCGAGAGACTGCGCGTACGGGCGGCAACGACGAGCACCTCCCACGCTTCGAGGTTGTCGATGGTTTTCACGGTGGTTTCGAAATTGGGCTGATAACGAAGCTTGAAACGGTTGTTTTGGTAATGCGCCCGATTTTAGCCGAGCGAAACAGCGGTCAATTTTCAAAAAATTCAGTTTGATTGAGGGATTGTGAAATTGGTGCCGTTCCTCAGCGCTTCGACAAGCTCCGTGGCCCAGCGAATCTGTCGTTCCTTTTGAGCTGGGATCGCAATTCGAATGTGGCGCTGCGCCCAGGCGTTGGTGAGCTTTATCGCACGGGTGCGCGGGTGGGGTTGTGCTTCGAAAGCGACGCGGCTGGCGATGCCGATTCCGACGCCTGCGGCGGCCATCTGAAAGAGGATCGGCTGATTGGAAACGCGAACTTTGGGAACGAGCTTGTGGCCGAGTTCTCTGGCTCTTTCGTCGACGAAACGCTGCATTTCGACGTGTTCGCTCAGGGAGACGAAGTCCTCGTTCAGACATTCGGCGAAATCCAATGCTTCACGGTGCGCCAACGGGGAATCGATGCTTACGATCACCACAAGATCGTCGCGGGCGTAGTCTATGAAAGTAACGCCCGGATAGTCGCCAACGAAGGCGCTCAGGCCGATGTCGGCTCTGTCTTCGGCAACGGCCTCGACCACGTCGCGTGAAGAACAGCGATGGTGAGAGATCGAAACGTCAGGATGTGCCTTCAAAAAACGCGCCAGCCCATCGGCCAGAAAGTTCATGGCAGCGCCGTAGTTAGAGACGATCCGAAGCGTGCCGGCCTCGCGACTCACGAAAGGCTCGAGATCGCGAAGCATGCCATCAATGTCGCGCTCAATGCGAAGAGCTCCCTGCCGCACGATTTCGCCGGCAGGCGTTACCGCCATACCCTGTGCCGATCGTGTGAAAAGAGGCACCCCCAAACTTGACTCGAGTCCTTTGATGCGGGCACAGACGGTCGAGGGACTCAAATGCACTCGTGCAGCTCCTCGCGTGAGATTGCCTTCGTCGGCCACGGCGCGAAATGTTTTGAGATCAATTAGGGAAAAGTGCTGCATTGCGAAAGCAAAAAAAGTGCGATTCATTCGGAAATTCCGAACGTAACCTTTGAAAAAGACTGATGGATGAATTCTTTTCCTAAGCTTAACATGCCTGTAAGAAGTCCGAAATTATTAGCTCCCCAACTGATTTTGGACTTTGCCGAAAAAATTCGAGTTTCTGAGAGGGATTCGGATTTGCTAAACAATAAAGCAAGGAGAGAAAGATGAAATTCCAACGACTGACCATTTTGGCGAGTGCGGTTATTCTCGGCCTCGGTTTGTCGTCCGGCGCCTATGCGTTTTCAGCCGAAATGACGAAATCCTATTCGCAGGGAGACAAAGCCTCGTTCTTGGCGGGCGCCCACAACCAGAAGGGAATCTCTTGTCAGATGTGTCACACCACGGACAAGGTCAGTGATTCGGAAACGGAAATTAATAAGCAATGCGTGATGTGCCACGAGCCCAACGCATTGGTCAAGAAAACGGAAAAGCCGCATCAGCCCAATCCGCACAAGAGTCACTTGGGTGACGTTCAGTGCACGGCCTGCCATTCTGGCCATACGCCTTCCGTTGCGTACTGCACCAACTGTCATGATTTCCCGTCCATGAAGGATATGAAGTTCGGCAAGGGTGCCAAGCCGGCTTCTCAGTATGAAGATCTGGCGAAGTACGACAACGCCAAGCCCGAACGGACGGAAACCACCGATATTCTGGTGGTCGGATCCGGTGCGGCAGGCTTTGTGGCAGCCTTTACGGCACAGGAAGCCGGTGTGAAGAACATCATCATGGTCGAAAAGATGGCGGTGCCGGGCGGCAACAGCCAGCTTGCAGCTGGCGGCATGAATGCGGCCGGCACTCCTTATCAGAAGGAAAAAGGCATTGAGGACAATGCCAAGCTGATGTTCGAAGACACGATGAAGGGCGGCAAGAACGTGAGCAACCCCGAGCTTGCAAAGATACTGGCCGAACGTTCAGCTGATTCGATCAAGTGGCTTGCCGATCGCGGTGCTGTGCTCTCGCATGTCGGCCGCGGCGGCGGTGCCTCGGCAGCTCGTATGCACGGACCTGCGGGCGGCGTTTTCGTGGGACCGTATCTTTCCAAGTTCTTCCGCGATCACGCTAAGGAAACCAATCTTGATCTGCGCTTGAACTCCAAGATGGTCAAGCTTTATACCGACGACAAGGGCAATGTGACCGGCGCGCTCATCAAAGGCAAGCATTCGGGCCTGTATCGCATCAATGCCAAGGCTGTGGTTTTGGCTACGGGCGGCATCGGCGCCAATGCTAAGCTCGTTCAGTCGCTGCGTCCGGACATCAGCGCGGATGTGAAGACGTCCAATCAGCCGGGCAGCCAGGGCGACGGCATGGTGCTCGCACAGAAGGTTGGCGCGGCTGTGGTCGATGCCAAGGAAATTCAGCTCAATCCGACATTGTTGGTCGGCAGCCCCGTGATTGTTTCCGAAACGGTGCGCGGAGCAGGTGCGGTGTTTGTGAACCGCGAAGGCAAGCGCTTTATCAGCGAACTCACCACGCGCGACGTGACGAGTGCTGCAGTGTCGAAGCAAACCGGCGGCACGGCTTTTGAAATCTTTGACGATAAGGTTCGTCAGAGTGTCAAGCAAACCGGTGCGGCTTTCGAACTGGGGCTTGCCAAGGAAGGCAAGACGCTGGCTGAACTTGCCAAGAACGCGGGCATCGATCCCAAGAACCTTGAAGCGACAATTGCTCAGTACAACAAGTACGCCGAAGCCGGCAAGGATCCCGACTTCAACCGTCCAGGTCTGAATGCCAAGCTCAAGGTCGACAAGGCTCCGTTCTACGCCATCGAAATCACGCCGGCTATCCACTACTACATGGGAGGCCTGAAGTTCAACGGCAAAACGCAGGTGATCAACACCTCCGGCAAGCCCATCGGCGGTTTGTATGCGGCCGGTGAAGTTACGGGTGGCGTGCACGGCAAGAACCGCCTTGGCGGCAACTCGATCAGTGAAACCATCACGTTCGGTCGCCTGGCCGGTGAAAACGCCGCTGCTCAGGTACTCGGCAAATAATTTGTCTCCTCATCGGAATTCCGGGCTTCCAATCGCTCGGAATTCCGAAATTTCCCGGACGGGCAGAGTGTTAGGCTTTGCCCGTTTTTTCGATGTAGGCCGAAGATGTAACGAATGAACTCGCGGATTTTGACGGTATCCGATTTCCCATAGACACAGCTATTACAAGGAACTGTGGGGCGCGACTGTTCCGAGTCGTCTGAGCGGCCATGTTTGTTTGATGTTCGTACTGAATCACTATGGGCAGATACAAAACGAGGCGCATTCGTGAAGAAAGCGCCTCGTACTGACTGCGGCAAAACTCTCGTTAACTGTGAGAGATGTTTTGTTGTGTCTTCTCGTATTTGGCCAACTTGGCTTCAAAGTCATCAAGGCAGTTGCCGACAACCTTGTGCAGAGCGATCAATGCAATCAAGTTGGGAATGACCATCAGACCGTTGAAGAGGTCGGCCAGTGCCCACACCAGATCAACCTTGAGCGTGGCGCCGACAATGATGAAAGCGCAGACAATCACGCGATAGGGAAGGAGCGCTTTTTCAGAGAAGAGGAAGCGCACGTTCTGTTCGGCAAAAAAGTACCAGCCGATGATCGTTGAATAGGCAAAGAAGAAGAGGCAGATAGCAACAAAACTTACGCCGAACGAACCCAGCCCCACGTCGTAAGCTTTCTGAGTGAGCGCAATGCCGGTGCTCTGAAAGTCGAGTACGCCGGTCACGAGAATCACGATGCCCGTGAAGGTAACAACGATCAGGGTGGCGAAAACGCCGAAGATGGCGACGAGCCCCTGTTCGGCCGGGTGCTCTACTTTGGCAACGGCGTGAGCGTGCGGTGTGGAACCCATACCGGCTTCGTTGGAGAACAAGCCGCGGGCAACGCCGAACTGCATGGCTTTGGCAACCGTCAGACCGAGTGCGCCGCCCATGACAGCCTGAGGATCAAATGCAGCCACAAAGATCAGACGGAACGCATTGCCAAGTTCTCCGGCGTGACAAGCAATGACGTAGGAGCCACCGATGATGTAGATGGCGGCCATGAAGGGAACGATTTTTTCAGTCACAGACGCCAAACGGGCGACGCCGCCGAAGAAAACCGCACCGGCGAGAATGGCTGTCACAATACCGGTGATGACCAGCGGAACGCCGAAAGCCGTGTGCATGGCGTTGGAAATCGAATTGGATTGCACCATGTTGCCGATGCAACCCAGAGCAATGATGATGGCGATGGAGAAAAAGACAGCCATCGGACGCCATTTCTCGCCCATGCCCTTGGTGATGTAGTAGGCAGGACCGCCGACCACATGACCGTTGGCGTCTTTACCTTTGAAGGTCTGAGCCAGCACTGCTTCTGCAAAGATGGTGGCCATGCCGAAGAAGGCGGCAACCCACAGCCAGAACAGTGCGCCGGGGCCGCCCGAGACGATAGCTGTGGCCGTACCCGCAACGTTACCGGTACCCACTTGGGCAGCGATGGCGGTAGCCAAAGCTTGGAATGAGCTCATGCCCGTTTTATCAGCACGCTTGCCGAAAAGCGTGGCGCCGCCGAACAGTAGACGCGTGGCAAGGCCGAACTTGCGTACCTGCACAAAACGAAGCTTGATGCTGTAGAAGATGCCCGTGCCGCACAGCAAGGGAATCAGGCAGAAAACGCCCCAAAGGCCACTGTTGATCTCACTGACGAGATGATTAAGAAAGTCCATGACGACTTTGGCTCCGAGAGTTTGATTTTGTAGCGCTCAAACGACAATAAATCGGTGACGACTACTTATGCGCTCTGTCCTTGTTGTTTTTTTAGGCAGGAAAGAGACAGCCTAGAGTTTAGGTGCTTTATCTGCCGAGCAAATGAAAACTTGATGAAAGTTCGATGGAAAGCAAACTTTCTAGTGATCTGTTTTTAGGGAAAATGTTGTGGAACGTTGCGCGAAATCAGAACGTCGGTCCGGATTGCGACGAAACACTTTGCCGACAGCTTCACAAAGTTTCTTGTACTTGGCAGACAAAAATGACGGGAACAATCACCCCTCCCGTCATAAGCAGGAAAACCCGCATTCTACCTCCTTCCTTTGTTGAACTTCTATTTTTCAACAGAAAAAGAATGCTTCACGTGGCTTTCATTACGCGAAAAGACGCAGACTGTCATTTTTGGCAGTCGAAAAAGGCAAAAAGTGTGTTTTGCTGTTTTGAGAGCGGGGACAATTTTTGCCGCTGTATCAACGGGTTGGCGCCGAGTCATCGGCAAAGACAACAGCATATTGTGTGATTGCGATCGAACATGTCGCCATATAGTATTTTTCGGACATCTAAATCAGAGGCGCCGCGCATCAGCGGTTAGCTCTTTTTTCTTGCCGGGTAATCAGTTATGTCCGTTCAGATCGATTTATCGCGCGATGCGCTTTTTGACGAGTTGGGGCTGCAACGCTTGCGCGAAAGCTATATGCGAGAAGGGGAAACATCTCCGCAGGAACGCTACGCCTTTGTGGCGGAAAGCTTTGCGAGCAATCCCGAACATGCGCAACGTATTTATGACTATGCGAGTCGCCACTGGCTGAGTTTTTCGACGCCTGTTTTGAGCTTCGGGCGTAACAAGCGCGGTCTGCCGGTCTCGTGCTTTCTGAGCTACATGCCCGATACGGCCGAAGGGCTGGTCAATACGCTTTCCGAAGTCAACTGGCTTTCGATGCTCGGCGGTGGCGTCGGTATTCACGTGGGCATTCGCAATGCTGACGACAAAAGCGTGGGTGTCATGCCTCATCTCAAGGTCTACGATGCGGCCTGTCTTGCGTATCGTCAAGGTTCGACGCGGCGCGGGTCCTACGCGGCCTTCCTGTCGATTGATCATCCTGACATCGTTCAGTTCATTGAGATGCGCAAGCCCACGGGCGACCCCAATATGCGCGCACTCAATCTGCATCATGGCATCAATATTTCCGACGCCTTCATGGAGAAGATCGAAGCGAGTATGCGTGATGCCGACTATGACGATTCGTGGGAGCTCAAACACCCGGCCACCGGTAAAGTGGTTGAAACGGTGAGTGCCCGTGATCTTTGGCAGCGTATTTTGGAAATGCGCATGCACACCGGCGAACCGTACCTGGTCTTTACCGATACGGCCAACCGCGTGTTGCCCAAGTGGCTTGCCGATCAGGGACTCAAGATCAACGGATCGAACCTTTGCACCGAAATCTTCTTGCCCACGAACGAGGAGCGTACGGCCGTCTGCTGTCTTTCGTCCGTGAATCTGGAGTACTTCGATCAATGGAAGCACGTGCCTCAGTTCATCGAGGACGTGATGGAATTTCTCGACAACGTGCTTCAATACTTTATCGATCACGCTCCGGACACGATTGCGCGTGCGAGATTGAGCGCCATGCGCGAGCGTAGTGTGGGGCTCGGTGCCATGGGCTTCCATGCCTATCTGCAGAAAAACGGCATTGCCTTTGAGAGCGTTGTCGCAAAAGTGACCAACATGGCGATGTTTCGCCACATCCGAAACGAATGCGAGCGTGCCGACAAGGTTCTGTGTGAAAAGCGCGGAGCATGTCCCGATGCGGCCGCTGCCGGCGTCAGCCGTCGTTTCAGCCACTGGATGGCCGTGGCTCCTAACGCCTCGTCGTCGCTGATCACGGGCGGCACGAGCCCGTCAATCGAACCGATTCGAGCCAACGTTTTCCGGCAGGACACGATTTCCGGCGCGCATATCGTCAAGAATCGCTTCCTCAAACGCGTTTTGGCTGAACTCGGTCTCGATACGGACGAAGTCTGGAGTGATCTGATTGCCCACGACGGCAGCGTGCAACACCGAACGGATTTGCCGCAGCAGGTCAGAGACGTATTTAAGACGGCTCAGGAAATCGATCAGCGCTGGATCATTGAACTGGCAGCTGATCGCCAGCCCTATATTGACCAGGGCCAGAGCGTCAATCTCTTCTTTGCACCCGACGTGCCGATCGGTTATCTGCACGCCTGCCACTTTATGGCTTGGAAGAAGGGGCTGAAGTCTCTTTACTACTGCCGCAGCGACAAGCTGAGAAAAGCCGACAAGGTCGGCCAGGTTGCCGTCCGTCGGCGTCTTGAGGACGAAATTGATATGCGGGCTGTGGCCGACGACACCAGCTGCCTTGCTTGTGAAGGATAAGAAATGCAGAAAAGCGCACTGAAACTCGCGGGCAACCGCAATTACTTCAAGCCCTTTGCCTACCCGTGGGCCTACGATGCGTTCGTTCAAAGCGAACAAATGCACTGGCTTTGGACGGAAGTGCCGATGATGGAAGACGTCAAGGACTTCCAGCTCAGGCTCACGGATTCCGAACGTGACTTTCTTACAAAGATCCTTCGCTTTTTCACGCAGGGCGACATCGACGTGTCGGGTGCCTACGTCACGACGTACTTGCCGCAGTTTCCTCAGCCGGAAATCCGCATGATGCTCTCGAGCTTTGCAGGTCGAGAAGCGGTACACATCGCAGCCTATTCGCATCTCATTGAAACGCTGGGTCTGCCTGAAACCGTCTACAACGAGTTCTTGCAGTACGAAGCAATGGCAAAAAAGCACGAGTTTTTTAACGAGTGCCTGTCTGAAAACGAGCTTGCCGCCCAGATTGCCGCGTTTTCGGCCTTCACCGAAGGGATGCAGCTGTTTTCGAGCTTCGTGATGCTGCTCAACTTCCCGCGCAACGGACTACTCAAGGGCATGGGGCAGATCATTGCCTGGTCGATTGCCGACGAGACGCTGCACACCGAATCCATGACGATGCTCTTTCGCGAGTACATCAAGCAGAATCCTCAGCTCTGGAACGATGAACTCAAGGCGCGCATCTATTCGATCGCCGAAACGATGGTTGATTTGGAAGATCGTTTCATTGAACTCGCCTTCGGCGTAAGCGACATGAAGCGCCTCACCAAGCAGGAAGTCAAGGATTACATTCGTTACATTGCCGATCGTCGCCTGATGGGGCTCGGCTTGAAGCCGATCTTTAAGTCGGAGAAAAATCCTCTCAACTGGGTCGACGCGATGCTAGGCGTGACGCACACCAACTTCTTTGAAAACCGCGTGGTTGACTACGCTAAAGGGGCGCTCACCGGCTCCTGGGGCGATGTATGGGGTGCCGCAGGGGCGAAGGAATAAAAGCTTTTTGACTGGGAAGAAACAAGGAACTGATTACTTCTGACGGCAGATATGTTGGTTTTCTCAATGTCTGCCGTTTTCCTTTCTTTCCGTTTGGTGAACTAACGGAAAGAAAGAAATGAGAGCAACAAGGCAAAACCGGTTCTCCTCTGTAGGTGAAGCTGAGCCAGTGAGCAACTACCGAGTCTTCTGTCGTTAGCCTGTCAATTGCCGGTCAAATTGACTGTTTTGGCAAGCTCTGCTTTGAGATATTTAGCAAGGTTCTTGTCACAGCAGTAGACGCGAGCCCCGTGAACGCCGCGAGAAAGGAGCACTCGGTAACCACGGCAGCCGTACTTGAGAAGATTCTTGGAGCGTTCGGCCTTGTTTTTGCCGAGACCATTTTTGCCGCCTTTGTCGTGGTAGTTATCAATGTCGGCAAACAGCATCTTCTTATCGGGGTCGTAACGCAGATCTTTTCCGATGAAAACGACAACCCAGTCAAATTCCAAACCTTGACTGGTGTGTACGCACCCGACTTCGTTTCTTAGCATTGTGGCCGGGTCTATAGCCCATTTGTAACTGGATTTCCGATTGTTCCACGGTAATTTGATGGAACCTAAATTCTTTGCTGGGGAGGCAAGGATCGAATTGTTTCGATGCTTCCTTAACCTGTGCACTCTCCCGAACCATGAAGTTCGGGGAGTGCACCTACAGGTTTACGGCTTATCCAAGTTGGAGTCAATCACAAGATCTGGCTCTGGGGCATCTTCGTAATCGATTAAAGAGAATAGCTTCCAGGCACCATTACGGCCAAAATCACAGTAAGCCTTTTCAAGGGCATCGAGGAAGTCAAACCGATCCACCACCAGATTGATGGGGGGAGCGTAATCGCGTTTTGTCAACGAGCACATTCGGCGTAACCTGATCTGTTCCACGCGGTAACCGACGTCCCAGCTTTCGAGGACGGCAATAGAGCCCTCTTCATCTACCTTCCAATTGCCGTAGACAGCACCATCAACCTTGCTGTAGATGTAGGTATGTAAATCCGGAATAGGGTCGAAAACATGGCTGCAGGCGATTTCGAATTCGAAGCTGCGCCGTTTTTTATCACTATTTTCAGGCCACGCAACAACGCGATTATTTTCAAATTTTTCCTCTTTGACTTTGGCGCGAAGTATCCACCAACCATATTCCGGAACTTTGGTTTCGAAGGTCACGGAAGCTGGCATGACAGGAACGTTAGGGACGTCTGGTTCTTCGTTTTGTTGCATATGGATCTCGCATAATTTCTGAAGAGACCTTGCGATGGAGTCTCTTGGTGTCACTCTGCTTCGTCGGGATTCTGTGTTTACCTGTTCTGTTAGACTGACGACGTAGTCAGTGGGCCTACTATCGGTGTCAAGGCGGGCTAGTCGGTTGTCTGCGGCCGCGACCCCACTGGCGATAGATTCTCCTGCCCTCCGACAGGTTAACTCCACCGGGCGGGGTTTCTAACTCTTTTTGGAGCCACGACTCCTTATTTTCATGAGTTTTCCCGTTTGCCGTTCGTAACCTGTTTGTTACGGCACCAGCTGAAAATTAGCCAACTCTTCTTCAAGTTTTCGTTGTTGTTCCTTTTCTGCGAAGCTGGCAGCAAGGTTAACGAAAAATCGCTCGTAGTCGGTTCTGTCAATGGAACGCTTCCGATAGCGCTTGCCGTCATAGACAACTACAGCTCTCCATGCTGCATGACGCTTAATTCCGAGCATCCCGTCGTCTTTTTTTTTGAGGTGTCAAAGCTGATGCTGCCTTTTATGTATTGTCCGTTGATCAGCATGGCTTCCTATCCTGTGGCGTATGTCAACTTGGTTCGCCGAGTAAGTTAGCCTTGGCGAGAATGACAAAGAACTCGTCGACAAATGGCACGACACCGTCGGTTTTCAGCGTGTCGCAGGCGTGGAGATATTCCTTCTTAGTGCTTGCGGCGACAATGGCAGAGGTGAGAGCTGTAAGGTCCAGCAGAGTGTCGAATGTGGAGTCGTGGAAATTCGAGGCGCCTTTTAGGATGCTCTTACCGAGAGTTTGAACATCGGTTTCTAGCTTGTTTCGCAAGCTGTCGCCTTGCTCCATCTGACCTGCCAACAACCATGCTTCGCCAAAACAAACCACGAGCGCAGCCAAATCTTTTCCGTTGAAGCCCGAAAGCCTTAGGCGCAACGTCCGGTCGCTCATGTCGCGGTTGAGTTTCTGAACCATGATGGGAGGGACAGGGTGGTGATTTTTTATGATGAATTTGGGTACAACTGCTGCGGAGAACTGATACGTGTGGGAGGCAAGATCGAAAACTTTTTTTGTATCCGAGCTGGATAAGGCGATTGGGGGAGCTGATCTGTACTACGACAGGCATTCCAATATTGGTTACAGCCGTTCCTCTTCGTTCTTTGTTGATGGGCTTGTCGAAAAAATTCAGGTTCTGAAACGATCCGACAAGATACCGGACGGAGTGCTTTCTGACATTCCTGACACTGACACACGTGCGCCGACTGATCCTGAAACGATTTTTGATGGGGGGGGGCGAAGAAGGGTTTGTGTTGACAGTCAAACCTACGGCGGTTTATCCATGTGATGAGTCAATAGACATGTGAAAATGTCCAAATGTGTGAAGGTGCTTGTCTATTTTATGGTTTGTAGATTTGATGGGAGGTGAGTATAACGCGTCCTTTTGATCCGAGCTCTGTAGCCGCATTATTCCCGGCTTCTGAGTTGCTTTTTACGTATTGACAAGAGCGGGATATCGTCTGCTGCCATTATTTGCGGATTCTATATTGAACTGTATTCACTGTACCGGGAGTAAAAATATAACCAGAAATTTTCTTGACATCAATATTCGAGACAACAAAATCCACTAAAACACCTTCTCCAGCCTTAATTTCTCGTATTGTTTGATGACTAAATCCTTTTTGCTCCGGCAACAAAGAAAGGCCAACTTCGAAATTTTTTATGTCAATAGCCAGTGGATTTATAACTAAAAAAGTTACCTTAACTCCGCTTCTGTAGGATTGAATATTCTGTAACGAAAGAAGCGCATTACCAAAGTCATGCTGTAAGACTCGAAATCCGGGGTCTAAATTTTCGTTATATATGCCACTTGGCTTGCCTACAATTTCCATGCGTCTTTCCAAAGCGCTTAGTCTTTCTTCAATTGTAGGTTTGTAGTCTTTACTGAATTTGCTGAGAGGTGCAATCCATTCAAAGTCCGAGTTTTGAGCAAATGCACAAGTGGTTATTGGCAATATAGCAGCCCAAGTAACAAGATATTTTGTTAGCGAATGCATATATTCCTCTTATTGTTGATAGGCAATCCTTAAATAAGCTTCAACATAACGTTGAACTTCTCGAATTGATGTTCCAGGCGCACAACATGGAGTTGGAGGCTGGTGTACCCCGGGATCCTGGCCGAGATAATCTCCCAATGCGTATCTGCCAGAGAGCTTCATCGCTTGGCGAAGTTTCATAGTCTTGTTAGCGCAATCGAATCGAACTAACATTAGTTCTGATTGAAATTGTCCTCTTTTGGCGGGTTTAGATTTAGTTGTATTTGTGATAATTGTCCAAACATCTGCCACATGCCGACTTTTAACTTCAAGAACGGGATATATAAATGTATATCGATTGTGGGAGTCCCATGAAACCGGCATGTACCCATTTAAGCAAATTATGCGTTGTCCGCCCTGTTCAATTTTACACTGAGCTTCCGGGACAAGCTGATTTACTTGCCTTAAAAAAGATTTAAGTCAGTTGTATATTCTTCGGAATGAACGAAGCATGGAAGCGCTAATATTGATAAAAATATCGAAATATTCTTTAACGGCATATCGCTTTCCGATGTAATTAATTTGAGATGGATTTTTATTCTGTCTCATTCTGACACATTAGCTTTGTTTGCTCGAGGACAACATCAACAGCATGTGCTGTTTGATCTGGCGGATATTTGTATTTCTTCAAAAGTTTCTTGACTGTGGTACGCATTTTTGCCTGCACGCTTGAACGAATAGCCCAGTCAACTGTTAAATTTGCTCTGATGGCTTGCGTGAGTTCCTTTGCGATTTGTTGCAACGTTACGTCGCTCATCAGCTTTCGAGCCGAGTCATTGTCGGCAAGTGCATCATAAAAAGCCAGTTCTTCATCTGAAAGGCCCAAAGCATTCCGTTGTGCTTGATCCTCTTTAAGTTTTTTCGCAAGATCAATGAGTTCCTGAATGACGCGAGTAGTATCAACCGCATGGTTGTGGTACTTGCGAATTGCCGACTCGAGCATTTCTGAGAATTTCTTAGCCTTAACAAGGTTCCGACTACGATACCCTTTGATTTCCCCATTCAACAGCTTCTTAAGCAACTCATAGGAAAGATTTTTCTGCGGAAGATTTTTCATTCCCTCGAGAAATGCCTCATCGAGAATACCGATGTTGGGGCGATCAGAGCCTTCCGAGGAAAACAGATCAATGACCTGGTCCGATTTGATGGATCGAGAAACCAAGGAATTGATTTCCTGCTCTAGTTCGCTCTTTGCCTTTCGGGGGCGAGAAATCGCAGGATTGAGAAATTTGATAACTTGTGCGCGTACAGCTTTGTGAAAACCAACTTCCGCAGCGTACTTGAGGCCATCTGGAGTTGTTGCACAAAGCGAATAGGCCGCAGACAGTTCGGCTACGACTTTGCAGTAGTCTTTTTGTTGCTCCTTCTCAAGCCCCAAAATGAAGTCCATAACTTGGCAAAGAACGGAAGCACGGACACTGGCTCTCTCCGTTGTGAAGAACTTGGAATAATCCAAGCCATGCAGCATGTCGGCAATGATATTAAGACTGTCAAGTAGGATCTGAACAGCTTGGGATGTGTCAACTTCTTGCTTTGTGCTCTTTTTGCCTTGAGTGTAGGAGGCAATCGCTCGTTTCAGGTTTTCTGCAATTCCGATGTAGTCCACCACCAGGCCGCCTTCCTTGTCTTTAAAGACTCGGTTCACGCGAGCAATTGCTTGCATGAGGTTATGGCCTTTCATAGGCTTCGCAACGTAAAGCGTATGCATAGCCGGAGCATCAAAGCCGGTAAGCCACATGTCGCGGACAATGACGATTTGAAGTTCGTCGTCGACATCTTTCATTCGCTTGGCGAGAAGCTCTCGTTGCTTTTTTGTGGTTCGGTGTATCTGAAATTCCGAGGGGTCGGAAGAGCTACTTGTCATGACGATCTTAATCCGGCCCTTATGAATATCGTCGCTGTGCCATTCCGGCCGGATCTTGCAGATGGCATCGTAAAACTTCACGGCAATTCGGCGGCTCATTGCCACGAACATTGCCTTGCCACCCTCGTACTGCTGGGCTTGTTGGCGAGCTTCGAAATGTTCTACAAAATCCTTGGCTATGGTGTTGACAACCTCGTCAGCGCCAACAATAGCTTCGATTCGGGTCCACTTTGCCTTGGCTGAGGCAGCAACATCTTCCTCTATATCCTCCGTAATTTCGTCGTATTCCTCATCCAGTTCGTTGAGAATGTCATCAGGAATATTGGCCTGAGCAACACGGCTCTCATAAAAAATTTGAACCGTTGTGCCGTCTTCAACAGCTCTGTTCAAGTCGTAAATGTCGATGTAGTCGCCGAACACGGCACGGGTGTTTTTGTCTACCTCGTCAACAGGTGTTCCGGTAAAGCCGATAAAGGAGGCTTGGGGCAGGCTTTCGTGGAGGTACTTGGCGAAACCATAAGACAGTTTGCCGTCTTTGTTCTTCTTGCTGACATTGGCTTTGAAACCGTATTGACTCCGATGAGCCTCATCAGCCATCACAATGACGTTGGAGCGATCAGTTAGAACCGACATTGAGGACTCGCCGGTTTCGGGAGCAAACTTTTGAATTGTTGAGAAAATAATCCCACCGCTGTTTTTTTGATTGAGTTGCTCCCGTAACTTAGAGCGACTTTCTGTTTGTACTGGTAAACAACGAAGGTGTTCCCGGCAACACGAGAAAGTAGTGAAGAGCTGATCGTCTAGGTCGTTGCGGTCCGTAATAACAATCAGCGTAGGATTCTTCAATCGCGGATCTTGCATCAAACGAGCAGCATAAAAGACCATTGTCAGGCTCTTGCCTGATCCTTGGGTGTGCCAGACAACGCCAATGCGTCGATCTCCTTGGTCTGAGATCGCTCTGGCGGTAGCTTCTAAAGCAGTATGAACGGCGTGATATTGATGGTAGGCTGTGAAGATTTTGAAGACGTCCTCGCCATTCACCTGAAAAAGAATGTAGTGATGAATGATGTCGATGAGGCGATGCTTATCAAATATTCCCTTGATGAGAACCTCAAGTTGAGGTAGTGAATTGGGGGCGAGGGTGTCCCCGTCCAAGGTTCGCCATGTTGAATAGCGAGAGAGAGGAGAGGTTACTGTGCCGACAAGGGAATTCACATCACCGAGAACCACGAGCTCATTGTGGGTAAAGAGAGCCGGGATTGTGTCCTTGTAAGTCTGAATCTGGTTATAGGCCTCTTCTATTCCTACACCATCATTTGCAGGATTTTTAAGTTCAAAAACAGCGATAGGTAGCCCGTTGACAAAAACGACAATATCTGGACGCTTGGTTGTTTTGCCTTGCTTAACGGAGAACTGATTGATTACCAGAAAGTCATTAGCCTCTGGGTTCTCTTTATTGAAAACCGAAACCTTCTCAGTCTTGAAGCTCCCATCGGGTTGGCGAACCTGCACATCCACACCTTCGATCACCATTCGATGGAAAGCACGGTTGTTATCGAGCCAACCTGGATGTTGAGGGATAGTGATTTGCCGAAAAGCCTCCACCAGTACCTCTTGGGGTAGGGTGGAGTTATTTTGTTCAAGAGCGGACAATAGCCGGTTTTTGAGTACAACATCTCCATAAGAGTTTCGAATCGGATTGTCAGAGTCTGGAGATACGTCCGTCTCTGTTGTCACTTCGTAGCCAATTTGTTCGAACCATTCGAGAGCAGCAAGTTCTAGTTCAGATTCGGTATAGTTGTATCTCATCTCAAGGCCTCCCTGTTAATTATTCACTATAATCTTTCCAGACATAAGTTTAGGTAATAGAGTATCGCGAAGCTTTACCAATGTGGCGTTTTGCTTGGTGAGTACTGATATTTGCTGCATATTAGATTCAATCAAATTTGAAATATCAAAAAGCAGATTATCATCTCTCGGAACATGGAATATATATGAACTCAGAGCCTTTTTATTTAAATGAAGAACCGTAGTTCCGTTAGCATATTGCAAGCAATGAGTTTTGAAGGTTCGCGACTTTAGAGCAGCTGCAATTAAAAATTTGGAAAATCGACAATTGTCATGTGGTACGACTTTAACAAGATCCATAGAGGCAATAAGCTGTTGAAAATCGGCGCCAGCTAACACTATTTCAGCATTTCCTAAGATTTCAGCCTTTTGGGTAAGATCGGTATGAGCCACGACAATGTCGAAAATATCAAGAAATTGAACATCTTTAACTTTTTTTGATGGAATTATTGGCTTGCAAGCCTCGATCGAAAACCCTCCACCACGATTAAAATTTTTAATTGTAATTAAACCAAACTTGGATTCTTCGTCCTTAATTTCGGTGCCTTTGTACGCGTAACCCGTGTGAAAATCGCAAACGTCTTTTAAGTTAACTTCCTCCGATATCGGCGTTTTTTCGGATAGATACTCTCGAGCAATTAATTGAATTTGATTTTCAAGATTGTCAATAATCTGGTTGTTCGTTTCGATTTTGTCATCAAAAGCACACAAAATAGAGGCAATTTTAATTTGTTGGTCGTATTTTGGAATTTCAAGCTTGCATTTCAATAATTCGGACTGCCGCAGACCTGTTACAGTTGTGCCTGTTGCGCGTGAGAGCAACTCTTTTTGAAATTTCTCTCCAGTCATATATTGGAATATATATTTCGGATAAAATTCATTCTTGCAGCGAATAGCAAAAAGACGTTGACTCAAAACGATTTTTTCCTCACTATCCCAGTAGAAAATTTGACCAAAAGGAGCTTCTGAAGTAATAAGTATATCGCCTCTTTGAATTTCTTCCTTCATCCATTTTCTATAGAGATTTTCGTCCACATATCTAATGGATTGCTCATTGACAATTTGTCGTGTTTTCACATTTTTTGCAGATAGTGCTCTATATCCTTTATCAGTCCAAGCTGAACCAAGTTTTTTAGGGGTTTTCCCTCTGTAATCAATTACTGTAGTAACTATTTCGGATAATGGTATGATTTTTACATTATTCATTGTATCCAATCTCCGATAAGTTCTTTTTAATGAGCAACTCGAGTGAATTTGATTTCTTGAACAAGGAAAAAAGATCAGTAGAAAGTTTATGCATCTGATCAGCAAATGATTCAGATGACTCTACTTGATTTTCAACTCCAACATAGAGACCAGGTGTAAGAAGGTAGTTATTTTCTCTCACTTCGCTGAGGAAGACAGATTTACAGAATCCAACGATGTCTTCATAACAGTTATTATTTTGCCAGGAGTGGTATATATCACAAATCTTTTGAATTTCTTCAGCAGTGAGTTCTCGATGAACTCGCGTTTCCATATATCCAAATTTGCGCGCATCAATGAATAAAATTTCATTTTTACGATTTGCCTTCTTTTTGTTCAAAAACCAGAGACAAACAGGTATGGTTACGTTGTAGAAGAGATTGGTGGGCATTGCAACAATGCAGTCAACTAGCCCTGCTTCCACAATATTTCGACGAATTGAGACCTCATCTTTTAGGGTGTTGCTCATGGAGCCATTTGCCATAACAAAACCTGCAACCCCATTGATCGAGAGTTTGCTGATGATGTGCTCAATCCAAGCGTAATTCGCATTCCCCTTCGGAGGGACACCATATTTCCATCGAGGGTCTTCTGGGTTCAAGGCGTAGTCAGAAACGTTGAAGGGCGGGTTGGCCAAGATGAAATCTGCACGTAAAGTTTTGTGCAAATCGTTCCCAAACGTATCACCGTCACGGGGGCCAAGATCTGCGTCAATGCCTCGAATCGCCAGATTCATCTTGCAAAGTTGCCACGTCTTAGCGTTGTATTCCTGACCATAAACATGGATAGCATCCTTTTTCCCCTGATGCTCTTCCACGAACTTCTGTGATTGGACAAACATGCCCCCCGAACCGCAGCAAGGGTCGTAGACCTTTCCTTTGAATGGCTGGATCATGCCCACCAGAAGTTTCACGAGCGAGGGCGGCGTGTAAAACTCACCCTCACTGGAACCGAATTTGCCCAGAAAGTATTCGTAAACTCGGCCGAGCACATCTTGCGCTTTTGCTTCTTTGCTGCCCAGATTGAAGGAGAATAGGTCGATCAGTTCTCCCAGTTTCACTTTGTCAATGGAGGGATTAGCGTAATTCTTGGGCAGGACTCCTTTTAGAGAGTCGTTTTCTTTCTCGATTTCGATCATGGCATTGTCAATCACTTGCCCGATCTGAGGCGAGCGCGCTTTCTCTTTGATGACGGACCAGCGAGCAGTTTTAGGTACAAAGAAAATGCACTTTTCTTCATAGAAGTCTCGGTCTTCTTCGTAACCTTCACCCTCGTCAACGAGTTCTTGGAAGCGCTCTTCAAAGCTATCGGAAATGTACTTTAGGAAGATAAGTCCCAGGACAATGTCCTTGTAGTCGGAAGGCTGAATGTTGCCGCGCAATTTGTCGGCCATTGCCCAGAGATTGTTTTCAAAATCAAGAGTTACAGACATAGGAATCAAATTTTTAAAGGTGTGCAGATCTTTTATGCAACAATATCGAAGCAAGGTGTGCTGTTATCCGAAAGCCTTCGAATAGCAGCACCACTGTTTCGAAGTTGAGAATCAGGATAGCGTGTTGAGGTCCAGTTCCAAGTTTTTTAGCTCTTGCTGTAGCCGCTGAATTTCCTTCTCAATAGCCAGCTGTTTGTTATGTAGAGCAGTCTCGCCTTCGATGGCTTCTTTTGCTGGCAGTCTAACAGGCAAAGCTTCGATATCCGCCATCTTGATCATTGGGATGGAGACGCCGAGTGATCGGGACGCGAAGTACTTCTGAACTTGAGGCGACTTAAGGTACCGGAACAAATATTCTGGTGTCAGTTTGTTCGTTTGGCTAGGCTTGATTCGAAGCTTGACAAACGACTGCCCTGCCACCCATTTATTGTCACCATCTTGGCTGTCAGTTATGTCAGCCAGGGTGTCCTGTACAAAACCGATTTTGCCAACGCTGCCTTTGATGGCAATGAGAATGTCGCCATGTTTGAGCCATGCGTTGATTGCTCGAGAGACGCCGTTCTGTCCCACCTGAATATTTTTTTGCGGCTCTCGAATAATGCCCAAGTTGTTGATGTCAGAAGCGAGCACTTCTCTAATTGCCATGCAGGATCCAGATCCGTCATCTTCGGGGATGCTTTGTGCTCTGGTGATTGAGACCAGATCCTTGAGTGCAAAGCTTTCCCCGGCCGTCATGGTTTGTAATTCTTGCGAGCACGCCATGACGTGGCGCTTAACGTCCAACAGGTAGCCAGATGCAGCCAAACTCTGAACGGACACTTTCACGCCGTTTTTTGACAAACTGTCGAAAGGAATTTGCCAGTCCGAGTCCTTCCTGCTGAGTTTTTCATTCGAAAAATCAGCGAACTGTACCTGGTTGGATTGCCGCACCTTTTGCAAGAGCAGAGCGGCCAACTGCACTCCTGAGAAATTCAATCCTCCCGGAGGAAGTAGCAGAACGCTCTGGAGTATGTTTCTGTCAACCAACTCTTCTCTAAATTTCTGTTGAGCCTGTTTTCTTGACCACAGAATTTCTGCGAAGTGCAGGATCATGCTTGTGTCAGCAAGTTCTTCTGCCGACTCTCCGTCTATCGGCGAATCCCAATAATTTGGGAGGAGGTAGAAGCCGACGGAATAACCTGTCGGTAAGACGAAAGCACTGGCCATGCTCTTATGCCCGGCTAAAGGTCCAATCCGGCTTTCAAGCGACTTAATTGTCAATTGTCCTGCACCGCAAATCTTGGGCAAATAAGGCAAAAGTGACGATTCGATTGGGTCACGAAGCGGAAAGTGCCAATCAACTCTTAAACCTTGTGTGAGAAGAATCATTACGACGGGCAGAGCGGAAAAGCCGCAACAAAGAATTGCGGTATCAGAGTTTTCTGCACAAGAGGAAAGATAGGCCGCACAACTTTTGGCAACACCTTTTTGCAGGATCGGATAGCCGCTGTGCCTAGATACATCGGCTGAGATCGACAGGATGGTGTCGATAGGGGAA